>LXNJ01000220.1_pt1 | contig 41038 bp, 37 predicted proteins | sample 809081 | NCBI WGS metagenome assembly LXNJ01 (sample SAMN04870510, study PRJNA318959) | sponge metagenome | biome: sponge; feature: marine sponge reef; material: water | host: Petrosia ficiformis | place: Greece: Milos, Mediterranean Sea | collected 2013-05-29 | depth 5-7 m | reverse complement strand
GTGCCCACAGTCACCCGGGTCTTTTTCATCGGACATGCCGACATACGCTTCAAATTTGGTGTAATCATCGCCAGTCAAATCGTAGACAAAAGTACCAACGGCATGCGCGCCGAAACCGCGCTCAAAATAGGTGCCGCCGATGACGATATGGTTTCGGGTAGCGCCACCTTCACCGATAGTGACATTATCAAAGTTTAGGGGACCACCCCAACCTGTCCATTGGCCTGCATCATTCTTTGGAATAAGCCCACAGGCGTTTGCTTTCGGTTGGCTTCCACCTATTAGAGCGAGATAGATAACACCCTTACGGTCATCCTCTTCAACAACTTCATCGTAATCATTCACAACGCCAACATCTTCTTTACCTACCTCTTTAATAGGTTTGTCACCATCACCATCAATATTTGTGCAATCGTCTTTTCCAGCATACACACTGAAAGCAACTCCAATGGTGAGCACCATTACGATGAAGGCAAAACGCTCTACACGTATGCCATTATTAAATCCTCTAAACATATTAGCAAAATTCATATTAACCTCCTATATAGATTAAAAGTTTGTTGGATACAAATTGCTGTACCAACACTTTGCGATAGCCAAAATTTTTCAACTATCTGTGATTAATTATAGTAATAATTAACCTCATATATTACTCTCTGGATTAAAATTTTCAAAGTGACGTTTGAATTTAAAATAAAAAGCCAACGAACACAAATTGTTATAACAGTTAAACGGTATTAACAGAGTTCTTCTGCTGAAAATAGAATAGATAATTCACACTTGGCGTTCTCTAAACAATCCGATGCATGTACAAGGTTATATGTGATGTCAATTGAATAATCCCCGCGAATACTTCCAGGTGCAGATTCAAGTGGATCAGTTGCACCGTTGATGAGACGGGCTAATTTAATAGCGTTCTTACCCTCAACAGCCATTGCAACAATAGGAGTTGATGTCATAAATTCGATGAGTCGTTCATAAAAAGGTTGTCCTTTATGGATAGCATACAGTTCTTCCGCTTTAACGAGCGGAAGTTGTAATAATTTCAACCCAATAAGTTTTAGCCCTTTTCGTTCGTAGCGGGAAATGATCTCTCCAATAAGCCCACGTTGAACACCATCTGGTTTCACCAGAATCAGTGTCTGTTCTATTTCCATATCAACTCCGTTTCAATTCTTAACAATAAGGTTTTATACAATTTAAAAGACGGTGTTCGTTCTTGACACCTAATCTTTTTAAGTATATGATATTTTAAAAATTTTGTCAAATATTAAAAGTTAAAATTTTCTGGATGTGAGGGAAAAATGTATAAAAAATTGGGAAACACAGTGCTAAAAACAGGCGAGAACATGGAAGTTGGTATGATTGATGTACCTGATGAACCACATGCCGAAGAGATAAAGAAATTTCTCGGACATAAACCGGGGAACTATAAATGGCATATTGAACGATGTGTTACGGAATCACTTGATGCGTTAGAAACCCGCTTCTATGTTGGGAAAATTGACGGAAACGTAATTACCAACATCATGACGGTTGAACATGAAGGTATCGGTATTTTAGGACATGTATTTACATTGCCAGACCAACGTAGAAAGGGAGCATGTAAGGGCGCAATCGCTTATCAGATGGAAGATTTTCGGCAAAGAGATGGCCGCGCACTATACCTTGGAACAGGGTACGGTGGTCATCCTTACCATATCTACCACAGTTTTGGATTTGAGAGCGTTTTTACAGAGTCTGGTTTTATGAAGTATCATGTGAACACGGATTTTGAAGAGCGCTATTTCTCACCCGCGCCTGCAAAGCCGAAATCCGTAGAATGGCATGACTGGGCGAAGTTAACAGCGTTGTCCGCTATCGTCGGATGGGATGCACTTCGCAGCCTTACATGGAACGTTTTTGGACCAACGAATCTGGAAGGTGGTTTTCTTGGTTTTAAGCACGCTTTGGAAACTGATGACGCTTACGATGATGCAAAACTGTTGGTCACAGAAAGCGGGGCAATTGTTGGGTGGGCAACGGTCTGTAGGGATAGCCAGTGGCGCAATGCCGTTGCTATCCTTGATCTTTTTTTTCACCCTAATTTTACGGATTCTATACCTGAGTTACTTTCAGCGTTAAAGTTTCCCGAATTGAAAGTGCAGTGTTATGTTGATAGCAGTGCCGAAAAGAAGGCAGCAGTTTTAGAAGCAGCGGGTTTTGCTTGTGAAGGAAGGTTCAAAAATCAGTTTACGTATAACGGGCAGGACTACGATGTATTGGTGTTTGGTAGCACATCATAATTATATGAGGGTGTGCATAAATATTTGCCGCATCAACACAGACAAGGACAGACGCCAGGTGCCGCTTGATTTATAGAAATGCCGTTTGTAGTCGCGCAATTCATTGTCAAATTAACGTCAAATGCGCGTTTGGAATTTGGCACTTCGGACATTCTGTAGGAGCGAGCTCCAGCTCGCGACCCTTCGTCCGATGTCGCGAGCCGGAGCTCGCTCCTACAAGAAGAGATAATCCAGATTTTTTTAAATTGACAGTTATGGTTGCGGTTTCCAATCGCACCGTAGGGCGTCAATTTAAGATAGTACATCTGTATTTTAGAAAGATTTGCTTGTGTGTTATCTGAGTTGCAGCAAGTCTTCTGCTGTAGCACGAACTTTTAGTTTATGCCCGAATTGTGTGCGCAAACTGAAAGTTTACGCTACATAAGAAAATCGGCGTTGAAAACGCCTCCCACAAGAATCTCTACCACTAAATTGCCTTCTACTTGAGAACCACTATCTTACCAACCTTTTGAGCGCGATCATCACCTTTGGTAGCGGTAAATTTGTAAATATAGACGCCGTTCGCAAGCGGTTCACCATCGGCATCCAAGCCATTAAAATGGTATTCGTTGTAAGAAGTAGACGCGTCAAGTGTATCAATAGTAGTGATAAGTTTGCCGGTAAGTGTGTAAATTTTGAGGGTAACTTTATCCGCACTTTCTGTTAGATAGTAGGCGAAGTCTGTCCCTTTTCCAGTGCCTTGTCCAGAACGGAACGGGTTTGGAAAATTAGCGATGTTTTTTATTTCAAATCCACCTGCGACCCTTGCTGTCCGATCGGTGTCTGCGACATTACCATTTGCATCCTGAGCCTGTAACCGAATTCGGTACTCACCTGCTTGCAGCGTATCAACCGGGGAATAGGTTATCAGGAGGACGTTGCTACTTGTAGGAGAAGCGGATACTATGTACTCGTCTTGTGGGACGCGGTTACCATTTTTGGTGAGAATGATATTCTCGGGCCGAGGATCAATACCATTTGCGTCTTCTATTCTCGCAGAAATAGTGGGCATATCGGAGATGTAATCACCATCAATGAATCCCTGATTTTCAACGGTTAATTCCAATGTTGGTGGGTGAGAATCTGTGTAGGAGAGCAGTGCGAACGTCCCCGGTAGTTTAACTTCCGCGGAAATTATTTCACCGTTATCTTTCTGCTTTCCAACCCGAATCCAATTCCCTGTTTCATCGTCACGCATATAGATATGCGAGTCCGCACCCGTTGTGTTCATGAACGTTGCTGTCCCTGTCAATTCAGTTTGTTGACTGAAGTTAAGGCGATAGGCAAGAGGCACAGCTTGTTCAATTGTTGTGGGAATAGGCGTTATATCTGGTTGGTTCGTAATAGTCAATTCTTCCGTTTCAAACGTCATCATTGGATGTGTTTGCAGGCTCTCTGGCGGTAGAGTTATACGAAAAACGCCATCTGCGCTCTGAATCGGCGTATTAAGACTATCGGGAGTAAGGAAGAGTTGGTTATTAATAAATTGCCGTGATGCGCTGTTATTGTGTTCCCTAAATTCAGCAAGAATACCATTCGGTTGTTCTTCCGACGGCATGTCTACAAATACTGTTACAAGGTATGTACCCAGGGCAGGTTGCCAAGGGACACTCGCTACAACAGAACCGTCGGGAGGAACTTCAGAGATAATCTGTTCCTCTCCAATAGGTGTCGCGTTCTGGAGTGCCTCAAGTGTTACTTCTTGCGTTTCTGAACCATCAGTCACGCGCATCTGAAAAAAGCGGACAGGCACGTTTTTGGCATGAAGAGAACCGCGGTTTCTAATTTGCGCGGAAAGCAAGAAAGGTGCAGCGGAATTCCAGTTGATAGTATGTTCTAAAACGGTGAGATCCGCTTCACCAACTTCATAGGTAACAACCTTTGTGTGAAGAATACGCCCATCCTTCGGTTTGACAAGTAGGTAGTAATCAATTAGGTCACCTGATAGATGCGCGGGGATAGGTTGTTCAGTTCTGTAGGTACTTCCTTCGTGTAAAACCATCGGGATTGCATCTGCCTCTGTACGACGATCTTCTATGACAAAAAAACTCCAATAGAGGGTTATTTCGTCAATTACACTTGGATTAACTGCCTCAGCATAAATATGGACAGGTTGGGCGGGGGCAACAGGATAAGGTTCAAGACGGACGTTTTTGATGTATCGATCAAGAGGGGTATAATCCATATATCCAATTGCGTCTTCTTCAGCATTCCACGCGTAAACTCTCAACTTCAGCGCATCAAATGCGCTATTGTAAGGAATCCGTATTTGTGTTTCGAACTTTCCATCAATCACCGACACAGTTTCCATACGAGGTTCGTCGTCTATAGAACGACGAACAACCATATCCGGAGGATTACGACTTGAACGTTTCTTTTTTATGCTTCTGTCTGGCGGATTCGGAAGCACAGTAATCTCGGCATCTCCACTAAAATCGGGGTTAGGTAGCGTTCCAGAAATAGATAGTAATGTTTCTGTTTTGAAATTTTCCGGATCAGATGTCTCATCTAAATCAACTGTGACTTGCATCTGCGTGTGCGGCAATCTCAACCGAGTCGCTGGATCACCGAAAAGGGTAAAAACTTCCGTAAGATCAAGGAATCCCGGGAAGTTAATCAGAAATTGTGTCTTCGCTTCGGCGAGAATGCCACCGATATGTTGTGTGTTGTCATTAAAAATAACCTCAAAAATCTCTTTATTGAGAAGATGGTCCCCATCTAATAGTCCGATGCTCGTTCCGCCGATGACCGCGATGGCACCACCACTTTCCGAACGAAGCAACGCTTCCGCGAGACAGCCTGATGGACTGTCGAATTCACCCGTGAAACACGTCATACTGATAACAAAGGGAAGCCGCGATATATTTGTTAGGTTTTTTTCTGGATCCTCTAAATCCATCATACGACTGGATGACCAAACGCCTCCACCACCGTGACCGATATAATTAACAAGAGTCGCTCCATCGTTGAAACCATCAATAACCTGTCGTCCAACAGGAGTGCTGCCTTCACCTAAGGTCAGTTCATCTTCTGCAGTAGGAGGCGCATAGATTAGTTTAGTTTCATATTTTTCCGGGAGCCTTCTCACTTCAATCAGTTCATCGGTTTGGGCGTGAAATCTTTTATCTGAGCCCGCGAGCATAAGTATACGTTTGTGCCAAGGACCTACTTCGGCAGTATTTTCATAGTTGATGGTACGTTCAACGAATATCCGCGCATCTACACTATTTGCTGCTGGCACTCTTCCGATAAGCATATCCGGGAAACTGTCATCGCCGCGAAATGTGACGAATTGGTGATCGCTCGCAGATGAACCGTAACCCGGGATTTGCACCTGAATTGTAGGAACAAAACTTACCTTGTCTTTTGGGCTTGTGTCCCCAACTAACAAAACATAGGTTGGTGCTGGCGGTTGCCAGTTTTCATAAGCATACTTAAGGAAATCGCGGAGCGCATAAGGATTGGAAATTCCATGATTAAACTCATCATAGATATTTTGGACATCCACCACTTTAGCCCGCATTCCTTGCTGGATTCGAAAGTCGACAAGCGGTTGCACATCTCGCATAAATTCTGTATCCGTAATGATAATGTAATCTGCACCGTTGTGTAGACCGCTTAAATTCGATGATGTGTCCTTGATGATTTTGTTAGGTTTTAGGTATTTGTCGCTTGTTAGCGCGATATATTGGATATCTGTATCAAGTGGTACAGCAGATCGGTTTTGCGACACGCCGCCTATCCGTGAAGATTGAAAAACGACATTGTAGATGCCTGGACGATCTTCATCTTCTATCGGTGATAAACCAACATACCGCGTGCCATCAATACCATAAATCTCAATGTTAGGATTGGAAAAGTTCTTTAACTCAACTTTAAAATTAGGATTAACGTTGCCGGTTTCATCGTCTGGGAGTAATGTAATTGAAAAAGGCAGAACATCCGCATTTGCTTCAAAAGTTCGCCAATAGTCAATTTCAAACCAGTTCAGCATGATGAGATCCAGACCACTCCCCCCAGGATTAACCGCGCTAATTGTATTTCTACCATCTTTGAGAACGGATTGGGAAATCTGTTGATTCTCAAATTGGAATTCTGTTTCTCCTTCCCATCGCGGTCCTCCAAGGACAATATCCTCATTCAGCCACAGTTCAGTAAAGTGCACATCTTCTGATCTGCCGTGGAGCGCAATCCGTACGGTAGCTTTTTCAGCTGTTCCCGCAACACCGGTTATCGTAAAAGGAAAGCCTCTTACTTGTGGTGCACTGAGTTGTGCCCAAAACCAACTATCGTCTGGCAACTCAGGTAAGGCTGTTAGTGTGAATCGCCGTTCTTGGAGACCGTCACTAATTTGTTGATATTCACTTCCTGCTGCAAGACCAAAATTTTTAAAACGTCTAAACTGATTATCTTTTTCAAAATGGACACGTGTGAGGAAGTTCTTAGGTTCATATCTTCCGAATGTATCTGTTGAAACCACTTTTGTTTCCATCCGCAGTCCCGGTCCTGAATTCCACGAAAGCCAATAGACATTCTCATCTGAATATGGATCAATATAAGTTTTTTCACCACCGTGGCGTTGACCGAAAAAAATGATTTCACTGTTGCTATCAAACCCAGTGGAATTAATCCCATCCTCTGTTGCTGATTGTCCACTGCTTGTTCTCCGCACAAGAAGCGGGATTTGTTTTCCTTTGTTTGACATTGTCAATGAGGAAGGTCTGATAGTAGTTATATCAACTCCAGCTGCTGCTAAGTCGCTTGCCGCAATGCGGTACATGCCTGACTCAGTAATAGTGATCTTATAGCGAGGCGAGGTAATTGGGGGGGCACTGGGTAGAGAAAAGGCAGGACTGCGCTCAGTAAGTGTCCCAACTGTGGAAACATTGTTCCCTTGAATTTCACCCATAACTGGAGAACGCCACTGCTTAGCAGTTTGTGGATTAATCAGTAGATTCCCGAACATTTCCTCATAAATAGAAGATTCTGGACGAGGGAATCCTTGAAACGCTGACGGTGCTTTACCTAATCCGTTGAATTGCACCTCGACTACAAGGCGGTGGTAAAGCCGAACCTCGCCACTGACAGGGTTATATTGAACCGGATTTAGTTGGATAGGAAGAACGCGGTTTTCCCGAATCCATCCTGCCGTTCTAATTTCAGCAAGGTTGTGTGGAAAAAAACGATCGGTTGTATAAACCTTCTCTGATGTTGGCGCCGCTGCATTAAAATTGTGTTGCCCGAAATAAACACTACGATCCGCGAGCGTGTGTTGAAGTTTATATATGCTAAAGTCACTACTTTCAACAACACGTAACGTAAAACTTGCACCTGCTGGAACCCCAATCAGGGCAGTCTGCATAGGTAGACGGTGGGTTCCATGTTCTGTTGTGAAACGGCATTCTGGGAATGAGAGCGTCTGAAAATGTTTGCCACTACGTTCCTGTGTTTCTATTTCGAAATCTGATTCAGCGATAGCAAGTTGAATCGTTACCCCTTGGGATGTAGCACTTACCAATTCAATCTTTCCGCTACTGTGTGATATTCCCCTAATATGTGATCGGTTATTAGGGGTAACTGGGGAAGCTTCCACAGAGATAACAGCAAAAAAAGACACTATATTTATAAGGAGTAAAATGACTGTTAATAATGTAATGTGTTTCATCATTGAAATCATAATATTAAACATCAACTGGTAAACGCGCTATGTAAGCGCGTCGATCAAAGTGTATCGTTACTTGTAAAATTTACTATAGATCACTTATTTTGGGCGAGGTGATAGACCTCAATTTCTCGGATTTGAGCAATGGAAGGTCGGACCACTCGGTAGTGAGGTAAGTATTGGCCAGCCATCGTTTTACGCTGGTTCACCACTTTGTCTCCAGGATCGGTGACAAATTTGTTCACAACGATGTCATCTACAGTCCGAGTTACGGTAATCCGTATCATCTGTGTGCGAAAGTTCAATCTGTCAAAGACAAACTCGGATTGGGCACGCTTGCCTTTAAGGTTACGCCGCTGAATGACAGAATGGAAGGTTTCCCATTTACCGGTTTCATGGTTCAGGTAGTCCATCTCAAATCGGAACAAGTTTTCGTTGTGAATGACAATTTTGCGGACCGGGTTTACTTCAGCAAATCGGATGACAAAGTTGCGATCATTCCTTGCCGGAATAGTTGCTACAGTTTCGAGGTTTCCATCATTCAGACCGGGATGGTTTGCTTCGGTCCCATAATTGGCTTGTGCTATATTTTCACTATACTGCGTTGATAATATCGTAGCAAGGTTACAAGCATTTAGGGTTAAACAGATAAATAGTAAGCAGAAAACGCAAAATAGGTCTTTTCGGAGTGTAGGACCTATAACAGTAAAACTCTGTGACAAAAGACTGAGGTTAAAAGGATTTTCTTTGCTTACTCGTGCCATTTTGTTTCCTCCAGAAATTCCACATCAAAATGGTCTACAATACCCATTACGAGTTCTCGGATTGGGGCATTTTCTATACCAAAAACCTCCTGTGCAACACCGGGACCGGCACCGACAATTACCGTGTCGCCTTCACCTGCCCCCACATAATCCACAGCAATTGTTGGTGTGCGGACAAGTTCGGATTTCAGACTCAAAGGTTGGACAAGCAGCAGCGTCCGATTTTTATATGCAGGATGCTTAAGCACAGATACGGCTTTACCAATTACTTTTGCAAGGTACATAAAAACCAACAAGATTTTGCATAATATCGCGTAACGCGAGACTAAAACTTCACGATGTTACGGTAACGTTTTGCCCGGTTCTTCAAGCAGCGAGAGAGAATCAACAATACCGACAATTGCCACATCTACCGGCATCCGCTTTCCGGGTATAACACCTACCGCATCGCCTCCGGTAACTATGTAGACTATTTCTCCTACCCCCGCATCTTGTAGTGTATCTACTGCGACAAGAGGTTCGGAAATAGGATTATGTTTTTCATCCAAAGGTTGCACGACGAGAAGGCGTGTGCCTTCTAAACTCGGGTCTTTTCGCGTTGCGACAACTGTTCCAATAACTTTTCCTATGTCCATTAGTATGATCTCAATTTGATTTTATTCATTTTATTTTAGAATTCAAAACTGTTATTTGATGTCGTACTCGTTTAATTTGGTATGCAAGGTGTTTCGGTTGATCCCAAGTATCTCTGATGCCTTGCTGCGGTTGCCGCCAGTGTGTTCAAGGACAATTTTAAAGAGTGGTTTCTCGAAAATCGATCGAATTGCAGCATATAATTGTCCTGCATCCACATCGGATTCCAAATAGCGCTCCACTTCACCTTGAAGAAGCGCGTGAATTTGTTGATTAGGATTTTGGTTGTCTGTTGTGCTACCTGAAATCGGTTTGTCAAAAATTTGTGAAAAATGTTCTGTCAGTAACATCTGTCCAGAACACATCACAAGCGCGCGTTTGATAGCATTCTCAAGTTCACGCACATTGCCAGGCCACTCATATTCTATGAGTTTCTTTATTGTCTCAGCGGAAATGCCAATTTTTGGAAGTTGATATTCCTGCGCAAATCGGCTTGTGAAAAGGTCAATGAGTTCTGGAATATCCTCTTTACGTTCCCTAAGAGGTGGTAGCGAAATCGGCACGACATTCAGACGATAATAAAGATCGTCTCTGAATGTTTTTTGTGATATTGCGGTATCAAGTTTTCGGTTAGTTGCAGCAATGATACGCACATTCACAGGTCGTGTTTCGTTACTACCCACCGGTTCTATCTTTCGTTCTTGGAGAACGCGTAACAACTTCATCTGCACATCAATAGGCAATTCCCCAACTTCATCAAGAAAAATAGTTCCACTATCCGCTTGTTCAAACTTACCCTTTCGGTCAGTATGTGCATCTGTAAACGCACCTTTGACATGCCCAAAAAGTGTGCTTTCAATAAGACTGGGAGGAATAGCACTGCAATCAACCACCACAAATGGATTATCACTGCGCGGGCTATTTTGATGAATCAGTTCTGCTACCAATTCTTTACCAGTACCACTTTCCCCCATAATGAGGACGGTTTCATCGCTAACAGCAGCACGCCCAATTATCTGATAAACCGCTTGCATGGCAGCACTCTGCCCTACCATTTTGCCTTTCCCATCAGCATCAATAGAAGTAATTGCTGCTTTAACATTTCTGGTTTGGCTTGTAGCAGAAGCAGCGCGCGACACGAGGTCTAACAAATGTTTTAGATCAATCGGTTTGGTAAGATAACTATAAGCGCGTTGTTTGGCTGCATCAATAGCGGTCTGTGTTGTCCCGTGTCCAGTGATAATAATGATAGCCGCTGTCGGATTCAGTTTCTGAATAGGTTCTATCAATTCCAGTCCGTCCGCATCTCCTAAAAAGATATCAAGGAGAATAACATCAAACTCATCTTTCTGAACAAAATCAATAGCCTCTTTCCCGCTTCGTGCTTTGACTGTGTGATACCCCGCCTTATCAAGTGCAGCACTTAAGACTAAACGTAGACTATGATCGTCATCCGCAATTAGAACTGAATTAGACATAATTTGTATCCATTTTACCGGTTAGCTGAAAACTAAATTGTGCAAGGAAGCGTTATAATAAAAGCGGTGCCGGATGAAAGAGAAGTATCAACTTCAATACTGCCACCGTGTTCTGCCAAAATCTTCTGAGTAATATAAAGTCCAAGTCCTGTCCCTTTCTGTTTTGTAGTATAAAACGCATCAAAAAGATTAGGAACATCGCTTGTAGGAATACCCGGGCCTGTGTCTTGAAAGCGAATGTAAACGTTTTCGGTTTCTGGCTTTGTGTACGTCTGAATTGTCAAATTCCCTCCGACTTCCATCGCTTCAATTGCATTAGAAAACAGATTCAGAATGACTTGTGTTATGCCATCTTGATTGATATGCACTGACGGACATGCCGTGTATTCACGAACGGCATTGATATTGTATCGGTCAAATTCGGGTTGATAGGTAGCGAGGCAGTTATCAAGTAATTCGTGAACATTGCAAAGTTCCGCATTTGCGATTGCCGGTTTGCCAAAAGCAAGCAGCTGCTCAATAGAGCGGTTAAGTCTATCTACCTCTTTGATAATAATTGCGGTATATTCGTCAATTTCGGTGCGTTCATCTTTAGGTAGCGGTGCAAACCGATCATCAGGTTCACTCAGAAGTTGTGTTGCTAACCGAATACTGCCTAACGGATTTCGGACCTCATGTGCTATTGTCGTCACCAATTTACCGAGTGCCGCCAATCGTTCCGATTGCACCAATGCGTCAATTGTCTGCTTAATTTTGACCCGCTGTGCAATTATTGAAGTAATGATCGTTAATAACTGTTCGTCTTCAGATGCCGAAAGCTCATCTTTTGCCTTGTCAATCGTCAAAGTTCCAATAACGCGTTCCTCTACAAAGATGGGTAGGACCCAAAAGGCGATCGTATCTTTTGATTCAACCTTCTCAGGCGGAAATAACTTAACGGAGGGACGTGGAATGCGATACTGTGGCACGCCACGTGCTTCACCTTCAGCTAAAACCTGTTTCTCAATTTCCTCTATCTGATGGTCTGTTCCGCGCTTTTGTTCTGCAGCAGTTAATCCTAAATTCACCTCAACGGATGTCACAATTTCTTCGTTTTCATAGATTTTCAATGCGCCACGATAAATACCGAGTCGTTTAGAGAGGATTTCTACAATTCTATGGAAGAGTTCTTCGAGTTCAAGTGCAGCATCCGCTGCTTGGCTTACTTCAAAAACAACCGATAACTCGCGTACGCGTTTTTCTAACGTGGTCTTTGCAGTACTAATCTTATCCATCTCTTTAGCACGATTCAAACGCTGAATCCGCAACTGACGAATCGTTGTGGACAAGATGTACCCGATAATCGGATATAGGAACGCCACAGCAATACCCTCTATTTGCTGTGGATATCGCAAAACGTATATCCAATTAGCAGTTGTTGTCAACCCAAGCAGTAAATTCTGGTTACGAGAATTTTCGTAAATTGCTGCTAACAGCATCACGCCGTAATAAAGGTGCGAAACGGGAAGATAGTATTGATACATCCCCGATACATATACAATGATGTTCGCACACACCACACCGAGTGCTAAAAATAACGTTCTCATGAGACGTTTGCGCGCAGTTACAGGTTATAAATCCTTCAGAAAACGGAGTTAACCCGCTTGCCATTTCAAAAAATTTGCCAACATTTTTAAACCGACGCTACCGCTTTTCTCCAAATGAAATTGTGTTGCGACCAGATTGTTATGGGCAATGACACTACAGAATTCAAGACCGTAAGTTGTCTTCCCAATGATGGTTTCTTCCACCTCTGGAACAGGATAATAGGCATTAACAAAGTAAAAGTGAGCAGGATTCGGCACGCCTTCAAAGATTTGATGCGGACGAACCTGCTGGACTTCATTCCATCCGATTTGTGGCACCTTGAGTCGCTTATGTACAGGGTATTTTTTCACGTGACCCGATAGCAGTCCAAGGCACTCAGTATCTTCTTCTTCACTGTGTTCAAAAAGGATTTGGATGCCGATACAGATGCCTAACATCGGTTTGCCAGATTCGTAGAACTTGAGAAGCACATCGTCAAGAGAACGATCCTGCAAGTTTCCCATAGTCGCTTTTGCAGCACCGACTCCGGGAAAGATAACGCGTTCTACATCAAGAATGGTTTCCGCATCATCCGTGATCTGGTTTTCATAGCCGAGGTGGTCCAAAGCACGCGCAACGCTTGTAAGGTTTCCAGCTTTGTAGTCTATAATTGCAATCATTTATGTTTTATCCATAACTGTCAACTTAAGAATTTATTTCAAATTTTTACGTGATTGCTTAACTAAACCCTACCCTATTGTAGGGGCGGGTCTCCGGGGAATGCCAAAAGGCATTCATACCGTTGATTTGGTGCCCGCCCGTTGCCTGGCATGTCCTATGTGATGGCGGGGCACAAAGACCCCGTCCTACAATGTGGGACTAAATTGACACCTATGCAATCATTTTCTTCTACCACATCTGTTTACTGTAACACACCTTGTTCTTTCAATCGGGCGATGAGTTGTGCCTGCGTGCCGTTGCCTTTCGTTGAATTACACACACCGCAGAGCAGTTGTAGGTTATCGGGACGGTCAGTGCCGCGCTCACTTTACGGTTAGCGCTGGATTTAGCGTCTCCCCTTCCCCTTCTTATTCATGAAAATACGCATAAACAAGCCCCAGCAGAAGCCTGTTACCAACCAAAGTGGCAACTGAATAACAAACAACATTATAAAATCCCATTCTTCTCCATTCAAGACATTCCGCACCTCCGGAATAAACCCCACAATCAACCACATGAATCCACCCAAACAGAAAGTGCCTATTAAAAGCCAATTTACTTCATTCGCTTGAATTAAAGGACGTTCAAGAACTGTTGCCAATCTTGCTTTTTCTTTCGCTATCCATCTATCGCGGAAGAACCGAGCAGGAAAATACCACAGTGGATAAGTAACCGCCAAGACAGCATAACTATATAAACTCCATAGACACGGAATTATTTGATGGCAATTTGGACAAACAAACCCAAACCAATGTCCGAGTGCATTTCCTTTTCCCCATATACGACCATCATTTAGTGTTTCGCAGTGAGGACACGGAATATAACTACGTTCCGCAAAAGGTGCATCGCTTTCTTCGTCTATCAACATTATCTTTGGCAACCGTTGCCCCAAAATCAGTTCATTGATTATCGCAGCCGGGTTTAATATCCAGAATAAGACCAGAGGGTGAGGTAGTGCCCATATTTGGTATCTGTTTTTGTCGTATTGCATTGGGTTAATCTCCGTCACACGTGTTTGCGTTTCAAATAGTGCAAGGATTTTTCGCCTCCCCGCAGGATGAAGCATGGAGACCCTGCTCTGCAAATTAGGTTAATTTAGTATCACAAGTGCTTCAAGAATCAAGCGTTTGCAGTTGTTTGCGAAGGTTTGCCATTTCAATTGCGGTTACAGCTGCTTCAGCACCTTTGTTCCCGGCTTTTGTACCTGCGCGTTCAATCGCTTGTTCAATCGTATCTGTGGTAATAATTCCATAGATAATCGGAATACCAGTATTTAGAGAAACGTGCGCGATGCCTTTGGCACTTTCACCCGCAACATAATCAAAGTGTGGTGTAGCACCGCGAATAACAGCACCAATACAGATAAGTGCATCGTATCGCTCACTTTCGGCAAGTTGTTTGGCGATACTTGGCGTTTCAAAAGCACCAGGAATCCAGACAACGTCTACTTCATCTAAGTTGCCGCCATGGCGTTTAATAGCATCAAGTGCGCCATCCAAAAGTTTTGTCGTGATAAAACTGTTAAACCGACTTACAATGATTCCGAATTTGAGTCCGCTGCTATTTAGGTCACCTTCATATATGTTTGGCATAGTTATCGTTCCTACAATAAAATTCGCTTATAATTCGCTATAGTTTGGGCAATTTTAAAAACGTGAGATGATATAAGAAATTAGTTCACCACTTATTTCACCCAATCAACACATAACGGACATAATGGAACCCTCTTTGTTCAAGCGGAGCAAAATGTTTATAGCCACTTTATGAACCGATATATCCGCTCCAGCGGAGCGGCATGTGATTTCCGACACATAGCACTCCGCTGGAGTGCAAGAATGTGGCATAACGTTTTCTATAGACATAGCACTCCGCTGGAGTGCGGCAATTTTCGCTGTGTTCCACTGATATTCGAAACTCTTAAAAAAATAGATTTCCGTTAAAACCCAACTTCCACGAGACAAGAATTGTCCAAACTATAGTATATTTTAGAGGAGATGTCCCAATTTTGTTCGTTTTGTCTGTAGATAACGCTTGTTATATGGATTCGGGGTCGTCTGCAAGGGAATTTGTTCAACGATTTCCAACCCATAACCTGATAACCCTTTGACTTTGTGAGGGTTATTCGTCATAAGCCGCATCTTTTCAACGCCTAAATCAACAAGTATTTGCGCACCTATACCGTAATCGCGTAAATCTGGCGGAAATCCGAGGCGTTCGTTCGCTTCAACAGTGTCTAAACCTTCATTGTCTTGGAGGTGATACGCGCGAATTTTGTTTTTGAGTCCCATGCCTCTACCTTCCTGACGCATATACAGCAGCACGCCTCTACCCTCTTTCTCAATGTTTTGAAGCGCTATTTGGAGTTGTTCACCACAATCACAACGGAGTGAACCGAAAACATCGCCTGTTAAACATTGCGAATGCACCCGAACTAATATAGGACCTCCATCCACAATTTGTCCTTTAGTTAACGCAACGTGTGTATCAGCTGGCTCACCCGGTGTTGGCGACCCATCAACGTTGCTTTCATAAGCATGAAGTTTGAATTCTCCGTGAACAGTCGGAATTTCCGCTGTTGAAATCCGTTTTATCAGGGTTTCGGTGCGGCGGCGATATGCGATAAGGTCAGAAATAGTGATAATTTTGAGGTCGTGGTGTTGTGCAAATTCAAATAGTTCAGGGACACGTGCCATCGTGCCATCATCGTTGAGGACTTCACATAAAACACCTGCTGGGTATAATCCTGCGAGTTGTGCCAAATCAACCGTTGCTTCCGTGTGTCCTGCGCGGCGTAGCACGCCTCCCGGTTTAGCTTCTAATGGAAAGATATGTCCTGGTCTCACAAAATCTGATGGAACAGCGTTTTCATCAACAAATTTCCGAATAGTGTAGGCTCTTTCTTGGGCAGAAATTCCAGTGGTGACTTCCTTCGCGTCAATCGTCACAGTAAACGCAGTCTGCATCTGTGCGGTGTTATCCGAGACCATCGGATTTAGTTGGAGTTCAGCGAGACGTTCGGAACAGGTGGGAAGGCAAATCAATCCGCGCCCGTGCTTTGCCATAAAGTTGATGGATTCTGCTGTTACCTTTTCCGCCGCCATAATGAGGTCGCCTTCATTTTCGCGGTCAGGTTCGTCAACAACAATAATCATCTCACCAGCTTTAATAGCAGAGAGGGCTTCGGGAATGGTACTAAATTTCATGATGTATTTTGGGTTTCAGTTCCTTAACCATATCCATGTTTTTGTAAAAATTCTAAATCAAGTGTCTGCGATGGCGGGACCTGGTTTTGCATCAGGGTTTCAATATAACGCGCCATCACATCAACTTCAATGTTCACGATATCGCCGTTTCGTTTTCCGCTAAGGGCTGTAACTTGCAAAGTATGAGGAATGAGTGCCACCTCAAATTTATTATCGGATACGTTCGCGATAGTTAAACTTACGCCATCAACAGCGATAGAACCTTTATAGGCGATGTAGGGTTTTACTTTTGGACTTACTGTTACCTGCATGATTGAAGAGCTGCCTTCGTTTTTCCATCCGCTGATGGTCGCAATTTCATCAACATGACCTAATACCAAATGCCCACCAATACGATCACCTAACCGAAGCGAACGTTCCAGATTGACACGTGTACCGACTTTACATGAACGTAAAGTTGTTCTGCGGAGGGTCTCTTCGCTGATATCAGCTACGAATGCTTCTTGTTCAAGATCGCGCACTGTTAAGCACGGGCCGTCAACAGCGATACTATCACCTACTTTGGCATCTTCCAACACCGTTTCTGCCTTAATTTTGACAGTTATACCGTTGGATTGTGGCTGTACTTCGGTAATTGTGCCAATTTCTTCAATAATACCGGTAAACATTATTTAACGAAATACCCCTCAATCAATAGATCACAGTCAAATTGGGTGATAGTGACTCGTTCTAATTCCGGTGCATCTGCCAAACGTTTAATACCTTCACCATCAAGGACACCTGGTGCTTCTTTGCCTCCGATGAATTTAGGTGCCACAAAACATATTGCCTTATCCACAACACCTGACGCTAATGCACTCGCGTTGACTTTACCACCGCCCTCTACCAAAACACTTGTTATGCCGCGTGCGCCTAATGTCTCCATCAACGTTTTAAAACAGACTCGTCCTTCTTTCTCAGGCGTGACAATGACTTTAGCCCCCGCTTTTTCCAAAGTAGCGATGTTTTCGGCAGGCACTTGCGATGTAACAGCAATTATGACCCCCGCCTCACTCAACGAATTGAATATCTTTGCTGATGTAGGTGTTCGTCCGTGTGAATCTAAAACAATCCGCGTTGCGTCTTTCCCCTGTTTGTTCGGTAGTCTTGTCGTTAGAGCAGGATTATCGCTTGTAATTGTCCCAATTCCGACCAGAATGGCGTCTACCTCATCCCGTATTTTATGCGCTTTTTGCCGTGATGCTGAAGATGTAATCCATTGCGATTCACCGGTGGACGTTGCGATTTTCCCGTCCAAACTCATCGCCATTTTCAGTATCACAAACGGGTAACCCGTTCGCACATGTTTTATGTAGATTTCATTCAGTTTTTCCGCTGCTTCTGCACACACACCTACGTTAACTGTTATATCTGCTTCCTCTAACTGTTGGATGCCTTTTCCTGCAACCTTCGGATTTGGGTCCAAATGTGCGGCATAAACATGTGTGATTCCCGCTTGGATGAGTGCATCAGTGCAAGGTGGTGTTCGTCCCCAATGACAACAAGGTTCAAGATTTACATAGAGTGTTCCACCTTTTGCTTCCTCTCCAGCTGCGTGCAATGCGTGAATTTCCGCGTGCGGTCCACCCGCTTTCTGATGATACCCCTCACCGACAATTTTCCCAGCGTTAACAATCACCGCGCCGACAAGCGGATTCGGACTTGTGCATCCCTTTCCTTGCTGTGCTAAAGCCAATGCACGGTTCATAAACGCTATGTGCGTCTTGTTCATCGCAATGTATCACCTACAATGCTGTACATATAGTATTATACCACATCTTCATTGCAATTCAAAATCATTTTATCGCTATCTATTGACTTCAGGCATTCAAGCACCTCAGCATGATCAACTAAATCGAATTGATGCGACCCAATATACATATACCGAATTGTCCCGAGTTTGTCAATGAGAAAGGTGGCTGGTCTGGCGATGTTGTAAGCCTCAAAACTGAGCCAGTGGTAGACGCCATAACTCTTGATAACGCTCCGATCTTTGTCAACCAATAGTGGGTACGTAATTCCGTTCCGCTCGGCAAAACCACGTAATTCACGAGGCCACTGTCCCGCAATAGCGATCAGTGTAGCGTTATGTTCTGCATAATCATTCGCATGTTCTTGTAATGCAGCCAACTGGCGGCGGCTGTTTGGTCACCATGTCCCTCTAAAAAATGTCAAAATCACGTGTTGTTCGTCGCGATTGGATGCAAGTGAAACAGCCTGCCGCCGGTGCGAGGGTAGTGAAAATAAGGGCGCTGTATCGCCGATATTGAGAATCTTGTTTTTGCGTGGCATGGGGTTATTTTCGCAGAAATTAAGAGTTGTGTCAAGGGTGAAATCTGAATCTCGGATTAGACCAAATCAAGAAATCAACGCTACAAATCCTTAAAGGCATTTGTAGCGTTGATTTCTTGATTTGGTGCCCGCCCGTTGCTTGGCATGTGTCTTACACAGGGGGGCACAGAGACCCCGCCCTACAGATGATTCATGAGATACGGTCTACTTACCGTTCCCCGAATCATCAAGTGTAAATCGGAACACGCCCTTCCCTTGTGTCCCAACGTATACCGTATCCCCATCCACCTCAAAAGTGGAAATAGAATGTGTAATTTCAGGTGTAACCTGCTGCCATGTCCCAGAATGCTCGGATAATAAATACACCTTTTGTCCGGACAGACCGTAAACCTTAGATCTATCAACCGCAAACATATCCACGACAAGAATTTCACCTTGCGTGTCCATGATGGCTTGCCAATCAGTGCCATTGATGGATAGCGCAACACCCCTATCGGTCGCGACATAGACGGTTTGTCCTACAAAAATGATTTGCTTGTAATTTTCAACATGAAATGGAAGATCTGCGGCTGCATGTTTCCAAGTGTCCCCTTCATCAAAGGATCGCATGAGCCGCCCGTCTCGCATTCCTACGTAAACGGTGTTTTTTGAAACTGCAAGTTTGAAATTATTAACAAAACCATTGTTTCCTGGGTTTTCAAAATTAGTATCAATTTGGCCTGTATCTACCAGTCCGGTGTCATACCATTCTGTGGTATCGGGTTTCCATCTGAAGAGTTTGTGTTCGTATTCCACATAGTAGGCTGTCCGACTCGCCGCAAAACTTCCGAAAGGTAATACATGGAAAACATTAATATCAATGTTGTGATCCGTTGAAGTCAGACCTTTGTTTCTGGGGTTAATGTCAGCTAAATCATCTGGATTTAAAGGTCTGTCAATGGGGCGTTTTTCTTCTTCACCAAATGTAACTGTTTCCACCACAACTTTATTGGGGTTCGGTGGCTTCTTTTCTCCAATTACTGGCACGTCAGGGATTTCAATGAACCTATTCTCATCGTGTGAAAATCTGAAAACTCTAAGAGCGGAATATGATTCGTTTGTGGCATATAGCGCGCCATCATATTCGACTAAAGATGCGTATTTATGTGTGTCTCCAGCAACCGGTGTCCACGAATCTCCACTGTCAGTGGAACTTAATACCCTGAGTGGACCTATGTTCGCGTAGAGTGTGTTGTTCATGTAAATCAGCTGGTGGATAAATGTATTGATGATCCCTGTATCCGATTTATGCCACGATGCACCGCAATCAGTTGTGCGATGAATCCCGGATAATCCGCTTCTATAGACGGTGTTGTCATTCAATAGGACGACCCCTGACACATGATCCGCATTGCTTATATCATCTAAATGTGTCCATGTCTTACCGCCATTAATTGAGTAGAAATGATACTTCCCAACAACCACCATGATCTTTTCTCCAGATGCTGCTAAGTGGATAGATGGACTCTCAATGACGACTGTCCTATATAATGCCGACAAATGATCACGTATATAGTTGTCTTTATTGTCTGCGGTATCCAGTTTCGGCGTTATAACATGCCATGAATCCCCCATGTCGTTTGTGTGATAAAGGGACCATGTGGTCTGTTTTTGTTTGAACGGGGCTAATTCTAAATTTATATCCAACGTATCTAATGCTATATCTATCCCAATCCCAGTAGAGCGACTTTTTTCAACCTGCTTTGCCGCTACATACAGATTGTTTTCTGAGACTACTAACGCTGCGATGTAAAGTGTTTTGTTTTGCACATTCTCCGGATCAATCAACACTTGTTCCCATACATTGTTATTGAGGCGGTATAACCCTTTGTAAGTGCCAGCGAAAACTGTGTCTTGAATAGCAGCAATTGTTCGGATTTTCGTGTTTTCCAAACCTGCGAGCAAAGGTGTCCATGTTTTACCAACATCGTCTGTTCGGAAAACACCATTTCTATAAGCGAGATAGATTGTTATATCTACAGCATTGTCTGCTATGACTAAGCCAACAGGATGCACTGCATACACGTCCGTATCTCTATTTATATTTGTACCTTTACAAAGTGTCTCCCATGTTTCACCCCTATCAAATGATTCTAATATCGCTATATCGGTGGCAAGGTAGAGTATATCGGCACTCTGACTCTCTGCAACGGGCCACCACCATCCGCCATCATATAGTGGCAATGGCGGACCTTTGATTGTGTTTATGAGTGTCCACGCTTGTTCATCATCAGAAAATCTGTAGAGTCCGTTTAGTGTGCCGGCATACACGTCACCTCTTGTGGTTGTGAATAAAGTCCCGATTGCACCGCCTTCTGGACCTTTCGTTTGAGTCCATTCTGATTTCGCATCTGATTTCACTCTATCATCTGCTTGTGCTGCAGCGAATAGGGGAGTATCTGGTTGTTGTCCTTTCCCACTGTTTCTACCGATAGCATCTGACCGTCCAACCTGATTTCGCACTGCTGTTTCTACGGGAGACTCAAGGACAAGTTGTGCATCAACAATTTTAATCGTTGGTTCTGATGTTGCTTCTAAAGTATACGGCTTCTGAAAATGAACAAGATATTGCATTCCAACGCCCATCAACAATAAGACAATCAACGCTGAAGCAGCGGATATACCTATCGGCACTAAAGGGTTGTTACCAGACGGTGCGGTAGGTTTTAGTTGCGATATTTCCTTCATAATGTTTGCTGTTGTCTGTGTCGGAAATTGGACACAATTGATGTTTTCTCGTATCATTGCTTCTTCCTCTTTTAACCGCTCTCGCGCACGGCGAAGTCGGCTCTTAATCGTGTTAATAGATACACCTAAAAACTTGCCAATCTCTTTGGCAGTCATTTCGCCTAAATAATAGAGTGTGATGACAGTCCGTTCACTTTCAGGCAGTTTTTTCAGGAGTTTGTTTACAATTTCAAGTCGTTTCTCGGTTGCTTCTCTATCCCTCTGTTCGGATATATACTTGGTGTATGAAGATGCGTTAATCTCTGACATTGATGTGCCTTCTAATGATTGAGTCGTTATTTTTCTTTTTTCCTTCCATTTGATACACAGACGGTTGGCAATTACGTATAACCATCCAGCAAATTGGTTTGGATTCCTGAGTGTGGAAAGATTTTTATAGACTTGGATGAAAGCATCCTGCGTAATCTCTTCAGCATGGTGGAAATCTCCTATTTTTCGCCACGCGAAAGCATGAACACCTTTTCGATACTTTTCAACTAAGGTGCTGAATGCAGTATCGTCCCCTAATAATATTTTGCGTATGAGTAGAACATCGTCATCTACCATCTAAACACTCCAATATCGTTTTGATAAGATCGGTGTATACTATATTCACACTTCATTAGCGTAAAATGTTCCCGCTAATGAATCACTTGGAATTGGCATTGATTTAGCAGGACTATTGATAAACACATGCCATGCTTTTAATTATTACACATGCCATGCTTTTAATTATTATAAGATACTATTTTGAAACCGAAAGGGTGCATAAAATTAGCTAATAAGACGTAAATTCGATAAATGGCGTAGGGAATCAACGGCGAATGCACGTGTGGTATTCATCGGAGTCTTTGTGCTCGCCTTTTGTCTGAACCGGGATTTTCAGGATTACAAGATTTCCAAGAATGTTGGCAACAGAACTGTTTTTGAACCAGACAACAAAAACCCGATAAATACAGAGAATACAGATTTTGAGAATAATTGCATACCATAAGAATAATCCTGCTAATCCTATAATCTTGTAAATCTCTGTTCAGACAATTCCACCCAAAGCCATAATCCGAGATTCAGACAAACTTTTAGATACCCTAAATCAAAACAGATGGGTTTTCAGCAAATATGTGTTATAATGTGTGCATTGAGTTTTGGACAATTTTAGGGTCCTAATAAGGAGTTAGCATGGTACCCGAAATACAAACTGCTCAAGATATATGGCCAGAACTTGCTTCTATTGTATTCGTACCGCGTACAGAGACTGATTACCGTAGACTTTCGACTCTACGGGACGAGTTAAAGACTCTTATCGGGGAAAGCGAAAATCATCCGTTAGTTTCATTAATGGAAGTTGTTGGGGCGCTGATTGAAAAGTACGAATCAGAACAAGAGACGGAGGAACGTGAAACTTGGTACAGTTTCTCTATGCAGATGCTGGCACGAGCATACGACGAAGACGAACCTGAGTACACAACAGATATGCTTAAATGGGTGAACCCTGATTATGAAGAAGAGCGCTGAGATTCTTTCCTTACAACCAAGAACGCGGAAATCCTCACATCAATTCCACAAAAACCTCATTTGCCAAGAAAAGTCCGCGCCGAGTAAGGCGAAGATATGTCCCGTTCTGCTCTAACAACTCTAAATCCATCCACTTTTGAATAGTCTCCCCAAATTCTACCTCAAGTTTTTCACCGAAACGTCGCTCATAATCCGCTAAACAGATACCCTCTCGCTTACGGAGTGCAAGCATGAGAGTCTCTGCTTTTTCAGCATGCCCTATTAGGCGTTCAGTCTCTGAAATCGGTTTTTTGTGCTGATGGAGTGCTTCAATATAGGGTCGGATACCTCGGATGTTCGTATAACGGACACCATCAACATACCCGCATGCGCCAACGCCTAATCCGACATATTCCTGATTATTCCAATAAACAAGATTGTGTTTCACCTCACGGTTCGGACGGGCAAAATTGCAGATTTCATAGTGCGTATATCCGTGCGAGGTGAGTGTTTCAATAGTCCATTGGAACATATCTGCTTCGGTATCTTCAGCAGGGAGGACAAGTTCACCGGCTTTCCACCACTCGTAAAACGGTGTTGACTCTTCCATAACGAGATTATAGGTAGAGATATGTTCGGGTTCAAGTGCAATTGTCTCGCTCAAGGTATGCTGCCATGCTTCCTTCGTTTGCTTTGGAAGAGCAAAGATGAGGTCAATGTTGATAATGTCAAAGCCGTGTTCGCGTGCCAAATGATAACTGTGCAGAAATTCATCGACGGTGTGAATTCTGCCTAATTGCCGTAATGTCTCATCCTGCATCGCTTGCAAACCGAAACTGAGTCTATTTACACCAGCATTTTTCATCACACTGAGTTTTTCACCATTAACGGTGCCCGGATTGCATTCTACTGTGATTTCAACATCAGGACATATCTGGAAATGTTTCTGTATATCGGCAAACAACTGTTCTAAAGCGTTGGCAGAAAGGATGGAAGGGGTGCCGCCGCCAATGAAAATTGTTCGTAAAGGGTCGGTTTGCGGCGCGTAAAGTTCTATCTCCGTTTGGAGCGCGTCTAAGTAAATTTTCGCTTGCTCTTTGTAAAAAGAATAGGTATTGAAAGCGCAATAGTAGCATTTCGTCGCGCAAAACGGAATGTGGATGTAGAGGGAAGATGGCATTTTAACGGGATTATTGATATTTAGTATTTGTCGTGAACAGACGCTGTTCTATTTTAGTGACCTGCTTGTAGTCGGTTCTCGCGTGCTTCTATAGAAAATTTAAAACCTAATTCGTGCAATATTTTACGCATCATATTAAGTTGTGGATTCCCGTTTTCAGAAAGAATTTTGTAAAGTCCCTCATTGGTGAGGCTAACACTTTCGGCTAACTTAGACATGTCTCCCTGTGCCTCTGCTACATCTCTAACCGCAAGTAAAAAAGCATCTATATCTTCGTTTTTCTCATAATCTTCAAGTGCTACAGAAAGATATATTTTTGCGTCTTCTGGATCGCGTAGTTGTTCAATATGATAGTCTTTGAATTTTCTGTAGTTATGCATTTTTTTACTCCCTTGAATTATGTTCTTTCCAATCTATCTTTGCTTTTCCGATATCTTGACTTTGCGAACCCTTGTCACCACCCCGTAACAGTAAAATGGTATCGTTTCCTATTCTGCCGAAGTAAATCCGGTACGCCGGTCCAAACTGCAGCCGAAATTCATACATGCCACTTCCTACTGACCGAAAATCACCGAATTTTCCGGTTTCTTCAACCCTTCTTAAGCGACTACGAATTCTTGCAGTCATCACTTTGTCCTTAATGCCAGAAAGCCATTCTAAAAAAGGCTCATTCCCATTTTGGTCTTGATATATTTCTAACTCCATAGCATAAATTAATGGACCTCATCAAATTTCAATCCGACTCGGATAGCAGAACCCTCATCAGCGTAAGAGAAAGCGTCGTTAATATGGTCAAACGGGAAAGTATCGGAGATGATTTTATGAAACGGATATTTGTCTCGTGTGCGGCTCAGGAAATCAAGTGCACGCGGAATTACCCATGGCTCATAAACGATCACACCTCGAATCGCTTTGCTACACCGAACGATATTACCAGGATCAATTTCCGTTGGAAAACCGAGATTGATATTACCGATCCAGAGATAACGTCCACCCCACCGAAGCATTTCTATACCTTCAGCGAGCACGCGCGGCGAGCCAACAAACTCCGCGACAAGATCGGCACCGATGCCACTTGTCTGGTCACGGACGTAATCAACTCGTTCTTCCATTTTAATTTCATCTACGTTGAGCGTATAATCCGCGCCAAATTCATGCGCGAGTGCAAGCCGTGCAGGAAGCCGATCAAGGACAACGATTTTCCCTGCACCCATCTCCCTTGCCACCGCAGTTGCATAAAGCCCGAGCCCGCCAGCACCTTGGATAACAACCGTATCTCCAAGTGTGATACCGATTTGATTGAGTCCGTAAATAACTTCCGATAAAGCGCAGTTTATAGGAGAAACAAGCGTGTCCGGCAGTTCATCAGGCACTTTAAAAACCCAATGTCCTGCCTTCATATAGTAGTATTCACCGTAAGCACCGTGGAAATGTGGATGTTGTTCACTTGAAACACCGAGCCAATCTCGGTAGCGATTCGGACAACCAGGTTTTCCATTGAGACACATCCAACAGCGTTGGCAAGGTTTGAAATAGGAGTAGACGATTCGGTCTCCTTCGGTCAGCGGTTGTCCTATGCTGTCATTTTGGACGTTGCGTCCCATCGCTTCAATCGTGCCGATCATTTCATGACCCAACACTTGGGGAATTCCTCCTGTGATTTTGGGACCGTGCCCTCGCCAAAAGTGCAGATCTGAACCGCAGATATTCGCCATTCGGATTCGTACAAGCATATCGTCAGCTGTTACGGATGGGATCGGATATTCCCGAAATTCCAACGGCGTTTGTGGTTGTGTAAAGATAGCGACCTTGCCGGTTTTCATGGAAAACTTCCATTGGATAAAATTAGGATTCCCGCGTCACCTCAAACCATAATATTCTAATACTCATCAAAATTGACAACCTTCCACTGCCCTTCTATGTTTTCAGTGGTAATCACAACATTTCGGGTATGTGTTGTTGTGCCGACGCTATTTTTGATTGTCAATTTATAGTCGAATAATATGTGTTCTATGTTTTCAACTTCATTCGCGACTTCTTTTCCGGTTTGTTTATATTCCATTTTTGGCATTTCGGGTCCAGGATCGCCCGGTGCCCGCACATCCTGCAGCCGCACTATTTCCGCTTCCAATTTTTCTGTAGCCTGTCCATAGCTCAGTTGGAGTGCCGTTTCTTGGTTAGCAAGTTTGTAGTAATTATAGATAAAATCTTCAGCGACTGCTTGTGGGGTATTCCTATTTGAACACGCGATTAACAACAGGATGGATAGTATAGCATATCGTAGTTTCATGTGATTATTTTTCTTTAGTGCGAATCAACGCTACGTTGAAGATGCGACGTTCATAACCGTGTGCAGGTCTATTTACAATCCTGCCCAATGCCCACAAAGCAGAGGAACTACCACCATCAAAGTTAATAGCGTGCTTAATGCCGATGTCATTAAAAAAATCTGCCATCTGATAAAGGGTCATACCCATGCTGTACCCAGATTGCCTGCCATCAATAACAATAAGAAAGAGTTTCTCATCATTAAACCCTAATGCACTTCTCGGATGCCGATGGGCAGCATTGCTATGTCTGTAAGCACTGTTGTTTCTACCACGTGCAAACTCAAACAATTCAGGCTCAATTTCACCGTCACGTAACAACCGTAGATTACCACCAATACCCGTCTGAACTGTCTGCCATTTTTCAGGCGTGAGCGCAATATCCAATACACCAGTCGTAGATTTTGAAATCTTTTTGTACCAGCGGACTGCCAAGCGAGGTTCCATAGCGAGGACAACACCATCAGACGGTATGACGCTGTTGCCACGCGGATTAACTGCGGTCACAACAAAACGACTCGTGTATTTACCGGTGAGCGGAAGTGTTAGTTTTTTAAGGGTGAATTCGTAGCATCGACGTGTCAAAGTCGATCTTCCAAAACGTGGCGTGTAAAGCACTGCCTGACACAACGAATCGCAGATTTGGTTGACCGCTTCTATCGTAAGTGTTTCTTCGCCAATGCGAAGTTTGCCGTTTAATTGAACCGCCTGTAAAAGAAATTCGCCATCAGGGGTAACTCCAAAACTTGTTTCGCCCCATGGTGAAGGTGGTGAATAACCCCATCTATCAATTAATTTAGGAATACTGACAAGTTCACCTGCTTGGATATGAAGGTTGAAAATCATACCGCCACGACCATAACTGTCCTCACGAATCCCAAAACTCCCATTGACACCCGCCAGAGGTTGTATTCCTTTTCGTTTGAGCCGTCTCGTAGCACTGGTGATAGTTTCACGCCTAAGAATTTGAGAGTTGGCAAGTTCTATATCGAATCTAAGGTTTTTGACATCACGATCCATTTCCGCAACGTAAACAGCAGCGCCCCCAACCCACTGATAGCGGTATAGCCTGAATCCATCGGGCCATCGCCTTGTATCAAGTGCATCCTTGCGTCTAACAGATTTCGGACGCAATTCCTTCACCTCTGCCCTAATAGATTTCGGCCGCGTTTCCTCCACACCAACTTTAGTAATGGACGGCTCAGATGTCTTATTCTCAAAAACCCGAACAGCATTAATGACGAAAATGAAAAGCAGCAGCAATCCACATATAGCAATTAGCTTAGGCATAGGGTTTCGGCGATTGTTTTCTGCGTGCAACATAAAATTGTCCTATATTTCATGGCAGTAATAGCGTGACTATTTTTAGTCAGAACGTTATAACCCGGAATTTGTCTGATTGTGCTATTCTCAATTATAACTAATATTATTCTATATTGCAAAAGGTTTATTGGACAAATCGCGAAACACGAAGACAAACACAGGTGTTTGCTCTATTCAATTTTGTGTAAAATTGTGCGGGGAATGTTATCTATAGATCAAACAAACGGTTCGTTTGGATTTGATAATTATTCAGATTGTGTGGGTTTAATTATTTTGTATTTGACCTCACCAGGCTTGACATAACCGAACCTTTTTCTGACAAGACGTTCTTTGGTTAAGGTATCATCTTTTAGCAGTTCAACACGCTGCTTACGCCGATCGCGTTCGGCTTCCAACTCTCGTATTTCCGCTTGGTAGCCTTTCTCAACGATTTGCGCTTGTTCCCAGTCTCTATAACCACGCATAAATTGCCTGACGCTGACTATGAGTAGGGCTAATGCGATGATAAGTAAGATTGCGCGAAAAATACGCATAAAGCAACTCTTTAAAGAGGATGTATTGGGACAGCACAAACACCGGCCCAATACGAAAACAGGGTTTTAGCGAAAATCTGCCAAATTATAGAAAACTTTTCTACCCGCAAAAATAGCATTGTCACCGAGTTCTTCTTCAATACGGAGGAGTTGGTTATATTTACAAACACGGTCAGTACGGGAGAGTGAGCCGGTTTTTATCTGCCCCGCATTTGTGGCAACAACAAGGTCAGAAATGGTCGTATCTTCAGTTTCACCTGACCGATGTGAAACGACTGCAGTATAGTTGAAACGACGAGCAAGTTCAATCGCATCAAGCGTCTCTGTTAGAGTTCCTATCTGATTGACTTTAATGAGGATAGAATTGCCAATGTGTTCTTCAATTCCTCGCTGTAATCGGATAGTATTGGTAACAAAGAGGTCGTCGCCAACGAGCTGGACCCTATCACCGATTGCGTCTGTTAAGTGTTTCCAACCTTCCCAATCGTTTTCGTCCATGCCATCTTCAATTGAAATGATCGGGTATTTTTCACAGAGTTCTGTATAAAAACCTACCATCTCTTCAGGTGATTTGGTTGGTTGTGCTTCTGCCTTTAATTCATAGGTGCCGGTGTCACGATTGTAAAATTCGCTTGAGGCAGCATCCAATGCTAATAGCACATCTTCGCCAGGAATATATTTCGCACGTTCAATAGCCTCAATAATAACCGCGATGGCTTCCTCATTAGAATCTAAATCGGGAGCAAAGCCTCCTTCATCTCCAACTGCAGTGTTACAATTTCGCGCTTGCAAGACCGCTTTGAGACTGTGAAAAATTTCAGCCCCCATACGGAGTGCTTCGGCAAAACAACTTGCTCCTACGGGCATCACCATAAATTCTTGAATATCAACGTTATTGTCGGCATGTGAACCACCGTTTAGGATATTCATCATCGGTAACGGGAGTTCTTTTGCATTCGTTCCGCCGATATAACGAAACAGAGGTTGTCCGAGTTCATCTGCAGCGGCTTTGGCAACAGCCAGAGAAACCCCTAAAATCGCGTTCGCGCCGAGATTGCTTTTGTTATCAGTGCCATCAAGTTCGCACATAGCGGCATCAATCTCGTTTTGTGCAAATGCTTCCTGCCCCACAAGCGCAGCCGCAATAACAGTGTTGACATTTTCAACTGCTTTCTGAACGCCTTTACCTAAGTAGCGATCTGAATCCTTATCGCGAAGTTCAACCGCTTCGTGTTCACCTGTAGAGGCACCCGATGGGACAGCCGCGCGCCCAAACGCGCCTGATGTTAAACTAACGTCTACTTCAACCGTGGGGTTACCTCGTGAATCCAGTATTTCTCGTGCGTGAAGATAGATAATTTCTGACAAGTTGCTTCTCCTTCCGAAGCTTGAAGTTCAAGGTGTGGCAACTAATACCTGATACGATTATATTACCGTTCGGGTATTTAAGCCACCACTATTCCTCAATAACGGCATCAGCAAGCAGATACGCTGATGCCAAAAAGATAAGAGTTGACCCTACCACCATTTTCAGCCAAAAACTGTCTTCTAATCCACCAGTTACCAAAATAGAGACAGTGCATTTTGTTCCGCCCATAATAATTGGAATGATAAGTGGAAGTAAAATTACAGAAAGTAGGCTTTCACCACCATTTGTGCTTGTAGACATCCCAGCTAACAGCACACCGACAGCACAAAAACCGAGCGTGCCGATACTCAGCACGCCAAGTAGTTTTAATAATATGCCCACCGTCACAGCGTCAAATAGGTCTAAAAATTGAAGTGCGATGGGGGTAATGACAATTTCCAGTAAAAATAGAAAAACAAAATTGCTGACAACTTTGGAAAGGTAAATATTGCTCGCATCAACACCAGTAAGTCGCATGCCGTGCAGCGCACCGTGTGTGCGTTCTACCACGAATGAACGATTCAAGTTGATAATACCCGCAAAAACGAATGCTGCCCAGAGGACACTGGCGGCTAATTTTCCGCGTTCATTTTCTTCTTTAGGAAAATCTGGACCAAACGCAAACGCAAAAATGAGAACAACAAGTACGCTAAAAACAAAAATTAATGCCAGCGTCTCTTTCGAACGGAATTGCAGCCTAAAGTCTTTACGAATCAACGCGGCAATCTGACGGAGTGCCTTCATGTGTGTCTCAATTTGAAGTGGTGTCTATCAACCTCTCTTCGTACATGTGTAGTAACGTCTCTACTTCAATTTCATCTTTTTTTGCGATCTCCTCCAATTCTCCTTTTATCATAAAAAGAAACTTCGTGCCGACAAGATATCCCAATTCGCTGTTATGCGTTGTAATGAGGATGCCTTTCCCATTTTCTCGTTCTTGTGCAATGCGATCTATCACAAACTGCTTGGCAGATGCATCAAGTCCAGAGAAAGGTTCATCAAGTAGTAAAATTGAAGGGTGATGAAGGAGGGCTCTGGCAATCATAAAACGCTGCGTCATGCCCCGTGAAAAGATGTGAAGCGGTTCATGGATAAAGCGGTGCAAGCCAACTTCACCCAAAAGTGTCTTACAGCGAGTCTCTAAATGTTCAACACCGTACATCTGCCCAAAAAACCTGAGATTCTCATAAGGAGTTAATGTAGGGTACGCTAAATGCTCATGGATAATAACGCCTAAAGTATTTCTCACTTGTGCGTAGTCAGCGATTGCATCTATGCCTTCGATTTCAAGTTTCCCCGATGTGGGGCGGAGGAGAGTCGCAAGTATTTTAATGAACGTCGTTTTACCCGCACCGTTAGGACCGAAAATCGCCAATACTTCTCCAGGGTTAATCGTGAGATTAACGTTTTTAACAATCGTACGGTGTCCGAAATTTTTTGTGATCTGGGAAGCGTTAAGACGCATAGTGTGAGGAGATATTTGTAATTCTGGCGTAGAGCAAAAAGAAAAGGGCAGATACATACCTGCCCTTACCGTTCCGTTTTACATCATGCGCTGGATAATTGCGGCACCCTGTTCAGAGGTAACACCAAGAGATTGATGTGTCATAGGACCGTTTTCCAAAACGGGTTCCATCTGATCCAAGGAGGGGCGGCTTGTGTCATGGTAGAATAACCCAATTTGCGTATCATGACCCATTTTGACAGCCTGTTCAAGTGCTGCGGCTTTGTCACTTGTGTCATGATTTTCAAGAAAATTGACTCGCTCCTTCCAATAAGGGAAAATTGTATCTTCACCCTTCCATGTAACACAAGGACTAATAACATCAATGAAGGCAAACCCTTTGTGCTGCATTCCATCATACATCAAATCGATGAGTTGTGCGCGCTCAGCACTAAATGCTCTTGCGACATAAGTTGCACCCGATACAATTGCCATTGCAACAGGATTGAGGGGTGTTTCTATATTACCGAATGGCGTGCTTTTAGTGGATTCACCTACAACGGTAGTGGGTGAGGCTTGACCGACAGTCAATCCGTAAGTTTCGTTGTTCATCACAATGTAGAGAAGATCTATATTTTTCCGCATCGTATGGATGAAATGGTTCCCGCCGATTCCGTATCCGTCCCCATCCCCGCCGGTGACAACAACATTCAAATCGTGATTAGCGAGTTTAGCACCCGTTGCTACGGCAAGTGATCGCCCGTGCAGCGTGTGCATTCCGTAAGTGCGGATGAAGCCAGGGAGATTAGAAGAACACCCGATTCCGCTGACAGTGAGGTGATCATGATTACCACGACCAATCTTTGCATAAGCATTTTGAAGTGCACTAAGCACCCCAAAATCACCACAACCGGGACACCAATCGGGATTAACATCACCTTTAAAATCTCTCGCTGTAGGTGCACCTTGAATAGGTTTTTCTTTTTTTGCCATTTGATTCATCCTCCTTTGTTAGACAACAATTTCTTGGTATGGTACGTAGAGGTCTGTTTTACCGATTAAAAGTTCACGGGCTCCGTCAACAATGTGGTGCGGCATAAACGGTTCACCATCGTACTTGCGAATGTGACCATTTGCCTTAAAGCCTGTTTCACCACGTAAGAATCGCGCGAACTGACCTGTGTAGTTGCATTCAACAATAATTGCCTGTCCTGATGTTGCCAACACTTTGTTTACAACATCTTCGTCAATTGGATAGAGCCATTTGAATTGGATATGGTTCGTTGCGATACCTTCTTCAGTTAATGTTTGCGCTGCTTCAGCAATTACACCGTGTGTAGAACCCCATCCAATGAGTGTCACTTCAGCATCTTCGGGGCCTTCAAGCGTTGGTGGTGGGAGAAGTTTAACGATCCCTTCCATTTTCCGTTGTCGTTTCTCCATGATGTCACGACGTTTATGTGGGTTCGTAAATTCATCACTAATTAAACCACCATCTTCGTCATGGTCATCGGTAGCAACAACATGTACGTGACCGGGGGTGCCAGGAATAGCACGAGGCGAAATTCCACTCTCTGTAATCTGATAACGTAGGTATTCCCCATCTGTTTGAGCGAGTTCGGTTATCAATTCACCACGGTCAATTTCCGGTTGCCAATTGATTGAATCGGGATCAAAGGTTGTATAACCCATGGAGAGTGTAAGATCCGAGAGAACCATGCCGGGGCATTGGAATTTATCAACGAGGTTAAAAAGTTCAGGAATTGTATCAAAACCGTCCATGATACTGGTAGGGGCAACAATAATCTTTGGGAAGTCGCCTTGACTTGCACCGAGGAGTTGCCACAAATCACCTTGCTCGGTTTTCGTAGGTAAACCTGTAGAGGGACCGCCTCGCTGGACGTTAATGACGACGATAGGAATTTCCATCATTGCTGCGCTGCCGATTGCCTCTGACATGAGTGCAAATCCGCCACCTGATGTGGCACACATCGCTCTACATCCAGCATGCGCTGCCCCGATGACCATATTGATGACACTGATTTCATCTTCACATTGACGGACCATAATGTTCAGATTTCTTGCGTTCGCTGCCATCCAGTGGAGGACACCAGTTGAAGGACTCATCGGATACGCGCAATAAAACTTAACACCTGCTGCTGCACCTCCCATTGCCATAATTCCATTTCCTTCACCGAAGGCAAGTGCAGGTTCTTGTTTTACAAATTGTGTATCAAAGGGAGTAAAGTTTTCGGTAGCATGTTCATAACCTGAAGTAGCGACATCAATGTTTGCATCCACAGTTTCTTGCCCTTTGCGTTTGAGAAGCGCGCCGATGAGGATCTCCTCAAGTATCTTTAAGTCCGCGCCTACGAGTCGTAATGCTGTACTAAGCATACACGTATTCAGACATGCTTTCTGTAATTTTCTATTTTCAATTCCGCTGGAGAACTTTTTGTAAGGTACAGGACACAATTGAATATCATCTCGTTCAGGAACTTGTTTAACATCATCACTGTTATAGATGAATGCGCCACCGGGTCTGACGTTTGGCAGATGTTTTTCTATACTGTTTTTATCAAGGGCTATGATAAGGTCAATTTCGTCGCCGTGGTTAGCGACCGGTTCAGAACTAATTCTAATGGTAAGGAAGGTATGACCACCGCGAATGAGGGACTGGTAGGCACTATAGGTGAAAACGTGTAACCCGTACCGGGCGCAGATTTGGCCCAGACTTTTTCCAAGCGTTTCTATACCCTGTCCGGGTGCCCCTCCTACAGCAATTACAAAATCGTATTTAGCCATCTTGACTCCTTTCTAATTGGAAGTAAATTTGTCAGTCTATTAGTTATTTTATTATTTCGCGCTTTCTTAACGAAGCTCGTAAAATTTCCTTTGTCAACAATTCTAATGTTCTTCTTTTTCTAATTATACTATATTTACAAATCGTTTTCAAGTTTTATTTTACTTCAAAAATTACTGCAACGGTTACAAATATATTAACAATACATATATTTGGGTTTATATACCAATACGACCTATCATATTATTTCTGTTGAGATTTGCTGTGGTCATATCCCATTGTGCTACGGCAACCTGCCATGGTATTTTCCCTGGTTCCCAGAGGTATTCCAGCACGTCATGCCGCCGGTATTTTTGAAGCAAAGAGACAAGCGTTGGAGAAAAACCTACAGGAGAAATCAGAAACGAATAAAGAGGTTGTGCAATACGGCTGTAACCGAGAAGTTGTGAAAGTTGTGCAAGTGTGAGTTTGGTGTTTTTGCATTCCACAAAAATCAAGTCCGTTGGTTTGTTTGAATGATGGACAAATTCCACAACATCAATTTTGATATGCCAGGTAACCCACTCTGCGGGAAAATCGCCTTGTTATATGTGCGGAGGAAACGGGAGATTTGGATGTGTGGCAGAGTATGTATGTCAATTTCAGCTTGTTGAAAGCGGTCTTTGAGGAAGATTTCTAACCATTGACAAACACCATGATATAATTTTTTTACATGTTTTGGTGCAATTTTTGAGGGAATTTTCATTGGAGTCCTCCTGTCATGCCTTGATCAATTCTATAAGTGCCTGTTTCGCTTCTGGAGTTCCAATTTTATCCAATGCAAAAGCTACATGATGTTGAACACGCTCAGAATCATCTTCAAGTGCCTTGATGAGAGCGGGTACTGCATCCGCTGCTGCTGCTTCCATTTTAGCGAGTGCATAAGCAGCATAAGTACGAACCTCTACATCAAGATCGGTCAAAGCCACAATTAGTGCTGGTATTGCACTTATTGCCGTAGTCCCCATGCTGCTGAGTGCACGAACTGCATATTCGCGGAGTTCCTCACTTAGTTTATTGTTTAATGCTTCAAGTAACGCCGGTATTGCGGGTTCACCTATACTTGCCAGCGTACTACCGATCGCGAGTGCATGATATCTATCAGCAATTTCCATTTCATCAATAAGATTAGGTATTACGGGTTCACCGATTGCTACTAAGACATCGGCTGCCTGGTCAGCTACATCCGAAAGGTTATGTGCCAGTGCTTCAATCAGCTGCGGTATTGCCGGTTCACCGATTTCAATCAATTCAACCTTCGCAGCATCACGAATATCGTCATCCAATTCCTCTAAATCCTCAATTAAGTCTGCAATACGTTGTTCATCACTCATCCTATTAAATCCTTTTGCTATTCCTAAAAAATGGTTTGTCCTTTTAATACGCCTTATAGTGGATTTTACAATTAACTGGACATTGTCACTCGGCACGGACAAAGTGTTCTACAGTTTTTAAAGTCGCGACCGGGAAGTCGCTCCTACAAAAGACTACAAACACATCAAACCTATAAAGAACTGTAAAGTAATTTTAGATTTCACTATAATAACCCAAGTTGCCACCTATTTCGCAAATTCTCTTGTAGGAGGGGTTTCTAACCCCGATTTAGAACAAAAAACATCCAGAAGCAGCGAAAAAGCCTTGTTTTTTCAGTAAAAAGCAGTATTTGCTAACTTGAAATCTTGTCCGTAGCAACTTAGGTTATAATAACCCAAGTTGCTACCGATTTCGTAAATTCTCTTGTAGGAGGGGTTTCTAACCCCGATTTAGAACAAAAAACATCCAGAAGCAGCGAAAAAGCCTTGTTTTTTCAGTAAAAAGCAGTGTTTGCTAACTTAAAATCTTGTCCGTAGAAACTTAGGTTATAATAGTAGAGTGTATCTCATAAATCCGATTTTTGAGTTTACTCATTGTTCGCACTGAAGTTCACTTCTATTGTAGGGGCGGGTCCCTGTGCCCGCCCGATGTTCCATCCTCAAGACATGGCGAGGCACAGGGACCTCGCCCTACAAGTGGTTTATGAGATAAGTTGTAGTAATGTTAGTTGTTTAATCCGCGTTCTTGACGTTGGTTAAGAATCTCTGTGAGGCGCTCAGTCTGTTCCTTACGTAATCGGTTGTAGACCCGTTCCGAAATATTCTGTTCTTCGTGCATTTCATCAAGTCTCGTTATAAATTCAAGTCTGGTGGCACGTGCATGCTCAAGGTCAACATCGCTAAGTTTACGAAGCCAGCCTGCGTCCGTTGACACAGACTGCCCATCATCAGATTCTTCGGAAACGCGTTGTGCGCCGCGTAGCATGAAAATCGCTGCGACAAGAAACCCACCAGCCAAAGCTGCAGCACAGGCTATAAACACCATTTGACCGATATTGGATTGTGGCTTAGGTACTCCCAGTTTCAAGTCCACTATTTCACCTTCTGAGAACCCTACCCCTCGAACTGCTGCGTAAGCTTTGTAAACCACATTGTTAATCGCTTCAGATTTAGTCTGCTTAAAATATTTTGAATGTGGAGTTAAGTTGATACCATCTTGGACAAGGATAGAAATTTCGTCCGTGCGAAATTGCATCCGTCGGGATAAATCAAGTTCAAGGCTACTGGCATTTTGGGGGGTATTAGCATGAAAGAGGTAGTCGTACCATATTACAGTTGCACCGTGAGGTAACGGCTCATCAAGGACGATATAATTGCCGGTAGCACTACGTTTTAGGGATTTCGGATTACGCGGTTGGAATTCCTTTGACCTTTCAGGCAGATCAAAACTAAACCCAACTGCTTCTTTTTCGCGTATAATTTGGAATGGAGAGATATTCAAGTTTTCTACATTCAGAAACTCATTGACTGCCACTGCCCCTTCTTTTGCGTGCTGTTCAGGCGCTAACCCAATCAGAATAGTATACGATTTTACCCGAATCTGTGATGAGTCATCTGTCACCTTATCCGTTACTTCACCGACATTAAGGTCAACAAGAAGGTTTGGCACAAGTGAAGATAGTACCAAATCCTTCTCTGTATGTTCAACACCATCATAGGTTGTAGAGAGTGAATAGTGTGTCTCAAAATCAATTGGCAGATTCTCAAAACGGTAGGTGCCGTTTTCATCAGTTGTCGTTTCTTGTTGTGTAACGTCTCCCGCTTTATGGATATTGAGAATAACAGGATGATTAGCAATAGGTTCGTTCTGCTTACTGTCGGTCAATTTACCGTGAATGTCACCGACCTCATTTTGGGAATGCGTAACCGGAACCCATAACAGAAATGCAAGTGCTACTACCAATAACTTTCTAAGGGACCTAAAGGTTTTTGCACGGCTTAAGATGCTGCAACTCCTTTTAATAAAAAACATACTATTCTGTATTTTCATTATCCGCTTTTCTGCTGTTTATACCTTTCAATCTCAGCTTCAACATCTGTTTTCGCAGCAGTTTCAAGCTGGCTATCAGCTTCAAGCTGGCTAACAATATCAGCTGTTTCTTGCAAAAGAGCATCCCGTAATTCCTTATAATCATTTTCTGAAAGTTTACCCGATTCATAATCTTCATCAAGATCAACTAAAGCAGAATAACTCTGTTCGCGTTCAAGAGAGAGGGTTTGCATGCGTGCTTCTGTAGGATCAGCTTCTGGGAATATACCTGATCTACCAAAAAGTGGGAAGGTGACATACACCAAAACCATAATTCCAAGAATAACTATCCACAAGAAGACAATAAAAACCATAACAACGCCTTAATTTTCTTCCTTGTATTTTTCGAGTTCTGATTCAAGCTTTTGTTGGAGTTCATCAGAAATCTGTTGGTTGGGTTGCGCTGCGGGTATCTTGTTTCCGCTTGATTGATGCCGAATAATGAAGATGACACCCCCGATAGCAATTAGAATAACTGCTGGCATCAAATAGGCAAGAAGATTGACACCTTTTGCTGGCATAAGTGCGGAAAATTGAGGCCCCCATTTTTCAAGATACTCGGTGCGAATTGCATCAACTGTGTCACCACCTGATAATCGATTACGAAAATCGGTTTCAACGTTTTGCGCCGTCCCGCAGACACATGCTTTGATAGTTTCTTTCACACATCCACAGTAACAGTAAACCGTTGTCAGCAGTTCTTCTAATTGTGATTCAAACATTTTACCATCATCAGATACAATGGTCAAAGCGTCACCCGTTTCTTGTGCTATTGGAGAACTAGTGAAGAATAATAAAACAGCAGCCAATAGCAGAGCGGCACAAATTTTTTCAACAGAACGTGTATTCATAATTTTCATTGCAATCACCTATGCTGTCTGGGAACGTGGCTCAGGATCGAACTTCTGGGCAATCGCTATAATTCCACCCAACACCATCACAGCAACACCGATCCAGACCACCCTAATCAGTGGATTGTGGTAAACTTGGACGTTGACATCGGTCTCTGGATCAATATTTGCGGGCAACGGACCGAGGGCGATATAGAGATGGTTCATACCGATTGCATGGATAGCAGATTCAATTGTATCTTTTTCTCCTTGTCCTGCTTTATAATAGTAGTGGCGCGCAGGTCTCATTGTTGTCACGTGTTGACCATTTTTTTCAACCTCAAAAACGACTCCCGCCCGGAAGTGGTTTCCGCGTTCCTCCTGAAATGTATCTATCATCGTGAGTTGATAGACACCTACCTCCATTGACTCACCGAGTTTAAGACTTGCCGACTCAAGTAGAAAATACCCTTTAGACCCCATAATACCTATGTAGACAATAACAATCCCTATATGGATGATATAACCGCCATACCGGCGTTTGTTGCGCTGGATAAGAAGCCACAAACCGTTAAGGAAGGATGTTTCTTGCCGTTTTGTTCGGAGTTTAGCACCACGATAAAATTCGCTAAAGATTGCGACAATCACAAATACGCTGGCAAAAACACAGAGTACTGAAAAAATTGGGATTGAATTCCCTTTAAAAATAAGAAATTCCCATACCCGCGTAAACAAATTAGGTGTAGAAACATCAGTAACCGCTACAGCAGCTGCTTCTGCAGTTGCGACAGTAGCAGCGGTAGCTCTGAAAGCAAGAAATATCCATGCCACTGCTGCTGCTACCAAACCGACAAAAATTGGTGATAAAAACATGCGGCGAAAATTGTTGGGTGTAATCTTTTTCCATGAAATAATGGGTCCGGCACCGGTCAAAAAGAGAAGTAGGAGTCCAGGAATAATAACAACTTGGTTGAAGAAGGATTCGGGGACAGCTGCTTTTTCACCTTTAATCGCTTCGGAGATAATAGGCCACAACGTTCCCCAAAGAATAATTAAGGTTAATCCAACAAGGAGCCAATTATTTAGAACAAAAGCACTTTCACGTGAAAGGAGAGATTCAAGACGGTTAGCACTTTTGAGTCGTTGCCAGCGGTATACCATAAGTGCTATAACACCCCCAGTTGAAGCGAGGATAAAACCCAGAAAATACCCGCCAATATCGGATTGTGCGAAGGAATGCACCGATGTGATAATCCCACTTCGGGTTATAAATGTACCTAACAAGGTGAATTGAAAGGCTAAGGTAATCAGGAGGATATTCCACAGTTTGAGCATATTCCGCTTTTCTTGAATCATCACAGAGTGCAGATAAGCGGTGCCGAGTAGCCACGGCATAAAGGAAGCGTTTTCAACTGGGTCCCATGCCCAGTATCCGCCCCAACCAAGTTCCTGATACGCCCAATTACCACCAAGGGTAATGCCAATAGTTAAAATAATCCATGAGAACAACATCCATCTTCGAGAACGGAGTATCCAATCGCTTCCTATTCTACCGGACATAAGCGCTGCTACAGCAAAAGCAAATGGCACTGTTAGACCAATCCAACCGATATATAACGTTGGTGGATGGATCGCCATGCTGGGTGTCTGTAGGAGTGGGTTCATCCCACGACCATCAGGCATTACTACGCCATCAGGAAATCGATCAAGTGGATTGTAAATCCCTTCAATTAAGCCAGTGACAAGGATAATGAAAAAAAGTTGGACAATGGCGATGGGAATCAGGGCATAATCCGGAAGGGTATCGTTTGCTTTCCGGTTTTGCCAGACAACGATAGCACCAGCAATGGTAAGTATCCAAAGCCAGAGTAGGAGCGAACCAGACATTGCCCCCCAGAATGCCGTGATTTTATAGAGGATCGGTTGCGCTGCACTGGATACCTCAACGACATATTTCATTGAGAAATCATTCGTCACAAAGCCGAAGATTAGCGCGCCAGTGGCAATACTGATGAGGATAAAGGTGGCAATTATAGCGTTTCGACCACTCCGCACAACGTTGGAATTGCGCTGACGTAGTCCAATGAGGAGTGCACCAATTGTCCATAACGCAGAGAATACGGAAAGCCATATAGCAGCTTGCCCAAGTTCAGCTGTCACCTGTTGTATACTTCCCACAAGGCCCTCTATGAACATAGTAATCCTCTATTATCTGACTGTTGCGAAATGTATCGAAAAATCCCTAACGTTAGAGTTTAGTTAGGAACTCTTCTGCGTTGTCGCACTCTCAGCGCCTTCGTATTTAGAAGCACATTTTGTCGTTAGCTTAGTAGCCACAACGAGATTTTCCTCTGCATCATACATGCCTTCTACAAAAACATTGCCACCATCAGTGAAGTTGTCCGGTTTGAGATTAGCGTAAACTACGTTAACTGTCTCACTGCCTTCAGGTTCGCGTATTGCAAAGGTCAATTTAGTATTGGCAGCATCCCATGTAGAACTCTCCTCTAAGATGACTCCAACAAGCTTGACATTTTGATTATCCGTTTTGTCCGCATTAGCGACAAGTTTAGCAGGGGAAAGTTCTGGCATGCTCTCTTTTTTAGTCATAGACAGCACCAAAAACGCGAAACCACAGAGCAAAATGGCACTGGCAGCGATAATTTTCAGTCTTCTCTGTTTCATGTGAAAATCCTCCGTAACAATACGAAATCTCCCTAAAACACACCAATGAAAAACATAATCGTCCGTCAACGATGTTATTGAATTACCCTAAAATAGATATAATAAATCCTTTTCCATTATAAA
>LXNJ01000219.1_pt1 | contig 41225 bp, 39 predicted proteins | sample 809081 | NCBI WGS metagenome assembly LXNJ01 (sample SAMN04870510, study PRJNA318959) | sponge metagenome | biome: sponge; feature: marine sponge reef; material: water | host: Petrosia ficiformis | place: Greece: Milos, Mediterranean Sea | collected 2013-05-29 | depth 5-7 m | reverse complement strand
GCGTTAGCGAGACGGTCTCTGATCACAAAGCACGGCCACGCGGTGCATTTCGCGCACCTCGCCGCCGAAGTCCGGCACCGCCGAATGCTGTACGCATCGGTTGTCCCACATGGCGAGGGTGCCGCGTTCGTAGCGGATCCGCGCCTGGTACCGCTCGCGCGTGCAGTGGTCGTCGAGGAAGTTGAGGATCGCCGCGCTCTCGCCGGCTGGCAGCGACGGGATGCGTCGCGTGAACCCCCCGTTTACGTAGAGCGCCTTGCGGCCTGTTTCTGGGTGCCGGATCACGACGGGGTGCGTGGACGGCCTGCGGATCAGGTCGATGTCGAAGTTACGTCCGTCGTGCTCTGCCTCGAGCGGTTCGAGAAACGCCTTCATCGCCTCCGATAGATCGTCGTAGGCCCGGTACTGCGAGGCGTAGAACGTGTCGCCGCCGACCGACGGGACCTGGCGCGCGTGCAGCATCGAGATCTTCGGCGGTATCTCCTTCCAGCTCACATCCGAGTGCCAACCCTCCGCGGCGGAGCGGCGTTTGGCGTCCGAGTAGATGAGGAGAACATCGTCGTCAGTCGTGTTCGTCAGGTAGTGACGCGATTCGCAACACGTTGCCGTCGAGATCCTCGGCCAGGAACTCGCGCGATCCCCACGGCTTGTCGTTCGGTGCCTCGCGGATGGTGGCGCCCGCCTCGAGGTAGGCCTTGTAGACGTGGTCGGCGTTGTTCACGTCGTAGAACACCCAGGTCGGCTTGATCGGTCCGGCGGTCTCGGCCAGGAAGATGGACACTTCGCCGTTCGTCACGGAACCGAACGTCTTGTCCGCGGCGTCGTCCGGCCAATCCCAGTTCCTGGTGAACCCGAGCTTGGTCGTGTAGTGCTCGATGCTGGCTTCGACGCTTTTCACGTCGAGAATCGGCGTTGCGTATTTGAACGACAGATCATTTGGGTCGGCATCCTCGTCCGAATGGGCGTGCACCAGGACAACGGTGGCGAGGACGGCGATCGCGACGGGGATGAGGTAACGGTTCTTCATGGTGAATCGATCCAGAAAACACGAACGCGATCATAGTCGATGCGACTTGCGGTGCGAAGGCGTGGCGCCGCGGTTGACCGGATCGCCTCGGTCGCTTTCAATTCGTCGCTTCGTCTCAAGGCAATGGGGAAGGGATGAAACAGGGGGTTGATCCCGACGACTTGACGCGTCCGTTCTGGGCAGCCGCCAACGAGGAGCGGTTGGTGATCCAGAACTGCACCGCCTGCGATCGTTTGCAGCATCCGCCGGCGCGAAGCTGCCACCAATGCGGGTCCGATGGCGCCCTGGCGTGGAAGGAGATGAGCGGCCGGGGTCGCATCTACAACTACGGCGTGGTTCACGACTGCCCGATTCGCCTGCTCCAGGAAGATCAGCCGTTCAACGTCGCCGTGATCATGTTGAACGACGATCCCGGGATCCAGATGTATTCGCACCTGCCCGGGACGCCCGTGGACGATGTCCCGGTCGGCGCCGACGTCGAGGTCGTGTTCGAAGCCACCGCGAACGGCCAGAAGGTTCCCGAGTGGCGTGTCGTCGCGGAGGTCCGGTGAGCACGTCGCCTGCACCCGCGTCGGTCTACCGCACGGAGGAGGGTCTGGGTCTCTGGGAACACCGGGGGAAGGTGGCCGCAGTGGGCATCGGCCACTCGCCGACCTTCCGGCGCTGGGACGGGACGCCGGAGAACTCGGTCGGCGGCATCAGTCTCAAGGCTCTGCGCCGGGCGATCCAGGATGCCGGCGTGAACCCGGCCGACATCGACGGTCTGGTGATGGACCCGAGCACGACCACCGGTGCCTTCTGGCCGCAGGGCAAACCGCTGCCGTGGGATGCGATCAATGCCTACAACCGTACCGACGACCCGTTGGACGGCATCACGGGTCTTAGCGCCGACTGGATTCTAGCGAACATGCTGGAACTCTCGGGAATCGGGTTCACGATGTACGGCGTTGGCTGCATGTCCAACGCCATTTGCGTCGCGGCCCAGGCCATCGGCGACGGTCGTGCCCATACCTGCCTGGTGCTGAAAAGCTGGCACAACCTGGAAGGACGCTACTACCAGGGCGGCGCCAACGCCGGCAACGCGATCCCCGGGTCCAGCGCCATCCGCTCGCTCTGGGGTACGCCGGCGTGTTTCGGCACGGCGGTGCAGTTCGCCGAGTACTGCCGGAAGTACGGCAAGAGCCACGACATGATGGCGCCGTTCATCGAGAACTCCCGCAAGAACGGGCTGAAGTTCCCGGAAGGCTACTGGGCACAGCACCGACCGGAGGAGATCACACCGGAGGACTACGCGGCGGCGCGCTGGATCGCGAAACCCGCCAACCTGTTCGACAACGACATGCCGATCATGGTCTCGGCCGCCTACCTGTTCACCACGGCCGAGCGCGCACGCCACCTCAAGCAGAAACCGGTGTACATCCTTAACCACACAACGAGCAGGACCCGGCCGCGCGGCCTGACACCCACGTTGGACGAAGTGGAAGAGGACACCGCCCGCACGGCACGGAAGATCTACGAAGGGGCGGGCATCACCGCGAACGATCTCTCCTTCGAGAACATGTACGACGGTTTCGCCCTGTTCCACCAGTTCCACATCGAGGGACTCGGCTATCGGGGCCTCAAGTTCGGCGAAGCGCTCGACTTCTACCAGACCGACATCAGCATCAGCGGGCCGAACCCCGTGTCGCCGAGCGGCGGCAACATCGGCTGCGGGCGCAGTCGTTTCTGGATGCACACGGACTGCATCCAGCAGATCCAGCAGCGCGCCGGCGAACGCCAGGTGACCGGCGTCAAGCCCGAAGTCGCCGTGTCGGGCGGACCCATGCCCGTGGGTGGCAACTACATGGTTTGGAGCGCTACGCCGGATTGAACGCCAGCATGGACAAAGTCGTAACGGCGACGCTAACGCGCCCGCCAAGGGCGCGCGGTCGCCCGAAGTCGTGACGTGGCGGTGATTGGACATGCCGGCAGAAGCGGGACGGGACAAGCCCGTCCCCTACGAAGTGCCGTGACGTGCCGTGTAAAGCGCCGTAGAAGCGGGGCTTGTCCCCGCCCGCACCGGACATTGTCATTGCCTCGGATACAGGAAGTGGCCCGCCCCCGACGGTCGCTGTCTCCTGCACGCCCCCGAACCGGCGCCCCGGGATGATTCTGATCAGCTTCGACATCGACGGGACGCTGGAAGAGGGCGACCCGCCGGGCATTTTGACCATCGAATTCGTGCGCGAGGCAAAGAAAGGCGGCTTCCTCGTGGGCATTTGCTCCGACCGCCCGATCAGCGCCCAACGCGCCATGTGGAAGCGACACGGCATCGATGTCGACTTCGCGGTGTCGAAGCACATGCTTGGCGACGTCAAGTCGCGGTTCGCGGCCGATGTGTACTACCACATCGGGGACCGGGAAGATCTCGACAAGCGCCCCGCGGAGCAGGCGGGCTTTGAGTTCCTTTGGCCCCACGAGGCCTTGGAGAAGCCTTGGGGTTAGCCTGCCAACGTCCTTCGTTCAGACGTTGAGGTTGTGCTTCGAGATCGGCAATTCCCGAATTCGAACCCCGATTGCGTCGTGTATCGCATTGGCGAGAGCAGGGGCCAGGGGCGGCGTGCCCGGTTCGCCGGCACCGCCCAAGGGACCGCCGGAGTCGACGATAACGGTTTCCACCTGCGGCATCTCGTCGATGCGCAGCATCGGGTAGTCGTGAAAGTTGCTTTGCTTGACGCGACCCTGCTCGAGACTGATCTCGCCGTATAGGGCGGCCGTCAAGCCGTACACGATGCCGCTTTCCATCTGCGCGACCAGACCGTCCGGATTTACCGCATAGCCGGCGTCGACGGCGCAGACGACGCGTTCCACTCGCACCTTCCCGGCATCGACCCTGGCTTCCACGACCTCGGCGACGATGCTGCCGAAGGACTCGTGGAGCGCGATGCCCCGTCCGCGACCCGGTCCCGGCGCAGTGCCCCATCCGGCGGTATTCGCCGCCGTGTCGAGTACTTTGCGGTGCCGGGGTTTGTCGACGAGGAGGTCGCGGCGAAACCGGTACGGATCGCGGTTGGCCAGCACCGCCAGTTCGTCGATGAAGGACTCCGTGAAGAAGGCATGTTGGGAGTGGTCGACGGCTCGCCAGACGCCGAACGGGACGTGCGTGGGACTCGGCATCGAGGCGATGCGCTGGTTGGCGATGGCGTAGGGAATGCGGGGCGCTTCCGCCGGTTCATGCTTATCGACGTAGAGGTTGGTCCAGACGACAGGGTGCCCGTCGTCGTCAAGGCCACCTCGGAAGCGGCTGGTGACCGCGGGCCGGTACTTGTCCTGGGCGATGTCTTCTTCCCGGGACCAGACCAGCTTCGTCGGCGCCTTGGTGGCCTCCGCCACCCGCGCGGCCTGCACGACGTAGTCATGGACCGACCGACGCCCGAACGCGCCGCCAAGGTATGCGTTGTGAACGATGACGTTTTCCGGTTCGAAGCCGATGGCTTCGGCGGCGGCGGCCCGAGCCCCGAGCGGATTCTGGGTGCCGGTCCAGATCTCGCAGACGCCATCATGGAGCCAGGCGGTGCAATTCATCGGCTCCATGGCGGCGTGGGCAAGGTAGGGCACGCGGTATTCGGCCTCGAGTCGGCTGCTCGCCGCGACGAGAGCCGCTTCGCAGTCGCCCCGGTCGACTTCGACGTCACCGTCATCCTCGATCTCCGCGCGGGCGAGCGCACCGTCGAACTGGGCGAAAATACCCGCTTGGTCGAGGGCTTCGCGACCATCCGTGGACCACTCGATGTCCAACGCGGCCAAACCCCGATGGGCATGCCAGTAGCCATCGGCCACGACCGCGACGGCATCGCCGAGGTTGACGATGCGTTCAACGCCGGGTAGCCGCCGGGCGGCGGCTTCGTCGACCGCCGCGACTCGGCCACCGAACACGGGGCAACCGCGGATCGTGGCGGTCTTCAGGTCGGGGAGTTGCGCGTCGATGCCGAAGGCCGCGCTGCCGTCGACCTTCGCGGGGATATCCAGGCGCTTCGCGGACGTACCGATCACCGTGAACGCGCCAGGATCCTTGAGCTTGGGCTTCGACGAAGGCGTGAACTGCGCTGCCGCGCTCGCGAAATCCGCGTAGGCTGCCGTGCGGCCGCTCGCGTCGTGGGAAACGTGGCTGTTCTTGAGCACTAGCTCGCGCGCCGGCACCTTCCAGTCGGCTGCGGCTGCCTTGGCCAGCATTTCGCGGGCGGCTGCGCCGGCGACGCGCATGCCGTGCAACCCGGTGGCGCGGACGCTTAAGCTCCCGCCGGTGACCTGTAGATCCATCGCTTGCGTCAGTTTCAAGACCACGCCGTCAACGGTGCCGACGAGGGCGTGCGGAATCTCGGCGTCGCCGAACAGGAAGCCCTTCGCCAGGTTGTGGTTTGCGTACTCCGCGTGCGCCGGCGCTTCCTGGACGTCGACCAGGTTCCAGTCGGCATCGAGTTCGTCGGCGAGCATCTGGGCGAGCGCGGTGTGCACGCCTTGGCCCATTTCCGCATGTGGAACGATCGCGGTGGTCCGGTTGTCGGCACCGATCTTGACCCAGAGATTCAGCAGCGCCTCGTCGGCGTCGGCCACGACATCGCGAAGCTTGGGCGCCCGATGGCCCGGGCGGATGGCGACGCCGACAACCAAAGCACCGCCCGTGACGACGCCGGCGGTGATGAGGCCGCGACGGGTCCATTTTCCGAAGCGCGTCTTCTTCGCGTCAGCCATTGGATCGCCCCTCACCTGCGGCACGTTTGATGGCGCGGCGGATTCGCGAGTACGTGCCGCAACGGCAGATATTGCCGCGCATGGCGGCATCGATGTCGTTGTCGGTGGGTGCAGGGATTCTTGCGAGCAGAGCGGCGGCGGACATGATCTGTCCCGACTGGCAATAGCCGCACTGGGGGACCTGCTCATCGATCCAGGCCTGCTGCACCGGATGGAGTCCGTCGCCGGCCTGCAGACCCTCGATCGTGGTTACCGAGCGTCCGGCGGCGGCGCGCAAGGGTGTGGTGCAGGAACGCACGGCCACGCCGTCGAGGTGGACGGTGCAGGCACCGCACTGAGCGATTCCGCAGCCGAACTTGGTCCCCGTGAGGCCCAACTCTTCGCGGATCGCCCAGAGGAGCGGCATATCGGGATCGGCGGCGAGGTGCCGCGCGACACCGTTGATCGTCACTTCGGCCATCGTCTCCGCTCCCGTTCGGATGAATCAGTCGCGCTTCTGAATCGCGCGCAGCACGGTGTCGACGTCCGCGCCACCGGGTGTGTCCTTGAAGGTGGCCATCCGGCCGTAGAGCTCGGCCGCGGCTTCGTGGAAACCACACGGCAGGTCCGCCGCTCGGAACGTCGCGGCGATCTCGTGCATTTCGCCGACGAAGCGCCAGGCTTTGAGGCTGGTGGCGGTCGCGCCGGACTCGCTGCGCCGCACCAATCCCGGTTGGGAGACATCCCATTCGGCAAGCAACGCGGTGCTCACGCCGTTGCTTTCCGCCAAGGCGCGAACCCCCAAGACGAGCGCGATGGAACCCTTGGCATAGGCGGCGTAGCACATCTTGAGCGCGGATGCGGCGCCGGGCCCGCCATCGACGACACGGACGTCGACGAGCGTATTCTCAAACAGCGATGCGACCCGTTCGGCGGAATACCCGGAGAGGTAGAAACGGGTTGTGCCCGGACGCCACGCCGGCGGGCCCACGATGCCTCCGTCGACGTATTGTTCCCCGAACAGGTGTTCGACCTTGCACGCGGTTGCGGGCGACACGGCGTTGCCGTCGACGTAGATCCCGGTGAAGCCACGCTCCGAGACGGATCGCCCAACGTCGACCGCTGCGCCGGGCGGACACACCGAGATCACGACATCGGCGTCGAGGGCGTCTTCGAGGGTGGCAACGGCGACAAGCCCCGCCTGGTTCGCGCGGTCGCGAGTCGCCTCGCTGCGCTTTGCGGATACCCAGGCGACGTCGTGTCCGTTGCCGACCAACGCCGCGCCGATGGAGGCGCCCATGGCGCCTGGATGCAGGAGCAGGATTTTCATCGTCGGTAGTCCAAGGGTGGTTCCCGGTCACCGAGGAGCGGGCGGTAGACGAAGTCCCTGCCGCGGCGCTCGTCGAATTCCACCCGGGCCTCGGCCACGAGTTTCGGATTGACGTAGAGTTCTCGGGCGGTTGCCGCGAGGACGTTGGCGGCCAGCATCATTCCCTTGTGGCCGATGCTCATGCCGCCCGCCGCGACGGCCTGCCAACTGTGGGCCGTTGTTCCGGGAACCCAGGTCGCGGTGCCGAAACCCGCTGTCGGCACGTTCCAACTCACGTCGCCGACATCGGTGGATCCCGCTTTCTGGCGAAACTCGAACGGCGCGATTTCTCGCGCGGTGGACAGCGGCCGTTGACTGCCGAACAGCGAATTGCGGATTGCCTTCGCGAATTCCAGTTCAGACTCGTCGTAGGTGACGCCGCCGATTTGGCGCATCACGGAATAGATGGCCCTGGCGAGAACCTCGTTCGGGAGCAACGGGTAGTTGCCGTGCATGACTTCGTACTCCATGCGGGTGCCGGTTCCCATCGCGGCCCCCTCCGCCGCGGCAACCACCCGGTCGAACAGCACCTCGACCTCGTCTCGCTCCGGGTGGCGTACGTAGTAGTAGACCTCGGCGCGTTCGGGGACGACGTTGGGCGCGTCCCCGCCATGGGTGATGATGTAGTGGATCCGTGCCTTCGACGGCATGTGTTCGCGAATCAGGTTGGCCATGTAGTTCATGGCCTCGACGCCGTCCAGCGCCGACCGGCCGCGGTGAGGCGAGGCGGCGGCATGCGCCGCGATCCCGTGGAACGTGAACCGCGCCGACTTGTTGCCGTTGCTGCTCTCGGGAACCGCGACGTTGCGGTCGTTAGGGTGCCAATGCAGGGCGACGTCGACATCGTCGAACAGCCCCGCGCGGGTCATGTAGACCTTGCCGGATCCGCCCTCTTCGGCGGGCGTACCGTATACGCGGACGGTCCCCGTCGTGCCCGTGGCGGACAGCCACTCCGCGACGGCGATACCGCCGGTAGCCGATGCGCTGCCGAACAGGTGGTGACCGCAGGCGTGGCCCGCCGCGTCCTGGGCGAGGGGTTGCCGGCGAGGCACGGGCGCTTGGGAAAGACGCGGCAGGGCATCGAACTCGGCGAGGATGGCGATCACGGGCTTGCCCGCGCCGCGGGTAGCGATGAAGGAAGTGGGCATGTCGGCGACGCCGTTGGTTACGGCGAACCCGTGTTGTTCGAGATAGGTTGCGAGCCGTGCCGAACTCTTCACTTCCTGGTAACCAAGCTCGGCGTAGTCGAACAGGTCCGAAGCAATGGCGATGGCCTCGCGGCGGCGTTGTTCGACCAATTCGTCGATTTCCGCGCCCGGAGTTGGGAGCGCCGCGAGGCCGAGCGCTAAGAGAACCGCGACATCTGCAGGGGACGAGTCGTGACGTGAGAGTGGTCGCATGGCCTCTTCTGCTTGTGGTGCCAGTCTGGCGGGCGACTTCGCGACCGCGAACTTGCTTTCCGAAACATACGGAAGGCAGCGTGGCAATTCAAACAGGAGTGCTTTAGTAGCGAGCGGAATCAAAGCCGCCGACCCGATCGGGCCGCCGCGAAAACTCTGCTCAACTGTCTCCTAGGCAACCAATCCAGCCACGCGCTTGGAGATGCTCAATCCCCGTCGGCCGAGACGCATCGGATTGCGGTCGTGGCCGTTCGTGCAATAGCCGATGGAAATCCCCGTTACCGGGTCGCCCCAGGCGATCTGTCCACCCGCCCCGCCATGGCCGAATGCCAACGGCGAATTGTCCCGGGCGAAACCCCGGAAGTTCCGGTACTCGTCGCCGGCGATGACGATCCCCAGACCCCGGTTGACGGGAACGCCCGACATTGGATCGCGTAGGTCCCCGGAACGCACGGTGCGCGCCATCTCGAGCGTCGCGTCCTGCCAGATGCGTCGACCGTCCACGCTGCTACCGTGGATCAGTCCCTGGTAGAACAGCGCCAGTTCGGCGGCGGACATGACTCCCCCGCCGCCGGGTACGCCAACCGCGCGAACCTCTTCTCGGTTGAAGCTTAGGATGGCTTCCTCGGTGACCTCGGTGACGGGCGGTTCCGGTAACCCGAGCCGCGCGTAGTCCTCGCTGGTCATGGGATCGCCGCAGTGCTCAAGTTCGGTGACGCGGGAGTTCGCTGCCGCAGGCAGTCCGACGTACAGGTGCTCAAGGCCAAGGGGTTCGGCGACCTCGGTGCGCACAAATTCGACGAAGTCGCGACCTGTGCGACGTTCGATGATCTCGGCGACCACCCACATGCTCGACGAGGGGTGGTACTCGAAACGGCTGCCGGGTTCCCAATTCAGCCGCCATTGGGCGAAACGCTTAAGCCGCCTGTCCCGGTCCACCCAATCGGTGGGCCTGAAGGGCGCGTTGGGAAAGCCGGCGGTGTGCAGGAAGAGTTGCTCGACCGTGACCACGTCCTTGCCGTTGGTTGCGAACTCGGGAACGATGTCGGCGACGGTCTCGTCGACGGACAGTTCGCCGGCCTCGATCAGGAGCCAGGCGGCGGCCGAGGTGATCGCCTTGGTGGACGAGAACACGCAATACAAACTGTCGTTGGTTGCGTCGCCGAAGGTCTCGAACAGGGCTAATCGACCTTGCCGCGCCACGGCAATTTGTGCCGATGGCAAGAGACCTTCGTCCACTTCGCGACGAACTCGTTGCACCACCTCGGTAAGCTTGGCGGAATCGATGCCGACGGACTCGGGGGACTCGGCGTAGAACTTCGGGTTTGGCACGCGCCTCTCCTATCGAACAAACGCCGGACGGCGAAACGATATAACCACGAGTTGGCAGTATAGTCCCGCGCGCGGCACTTGCCGGCTTGACGGCGAGTCGACAAACTCACGTCCCCTTACGTGCCGATCCAAAGGCGCAGTCAAGACAACCGGGGAAACTACTCGAGATGGTGACAACCGCTGACTTCGCCGCCGCCGTCGGCAACACGCCGCTGATTCGCATGAACCGGCTTTCGGAAGAGACCGGCTGCGAGATCCTCGGCAAGGCGGAGTTCCTGAACCCGGGCGGGTCCGTCAAGGACCGTGCCGCCCTGTGGATCATCCGCGAGCACGAGAAGAGCGGCGCGCTCGGCCCCGGTGGCACGGTCGTCGAAGGCACTGCGGGCAATACCGGCATCGGTCTTGCCCACATCTGCAACGCGCGGGGCTACCCGTGCGTCATCTACATTCCCGACGACCAGTCGCCGGAGAAAATCGACCTGCTGAGGACCCTCGGTGCCGAGGTGCGTGCGGTACCGAAAGCGCCGTACGCCGACGATATGAACTACCAGAAGCAAGCGGGCCGGTACGCGGCGGGCTTGTCCAATGGCGTTTGGGCCAACCAGTTCGACAACACCGCCAACCGCCTTGCCCACTACGCGTCCACCGGGCCCGAGATCTGGGACCAGACCGATGGCAAGGTGGACGCCTTTGTTTCCTCGGTGGGAACGGGTGGGACGCTTGGCGGTGTCGCGACGTTCCTCAAGGAACGCAATCCCGCCATCCGGACGATCTTGGCCGACTGCATGGGTAGCGCTCTCTACAGCTACATCACGACGGGCCAACTGACGATGAGCGAAGGCCCGTCGATCACGGAAGGCATCGGGAGCAGCCGTGCCACCGACAACCTGCAGGGAACACCGGTGGACGATGCCGTGCAGGTCCCCGACCAGGAGATGGTGACGCTCGTCTACCGGCTGTTGCGCGAAGAGGGGTGGTTCTTCGGGTCCAGCACGGGTATCAACCTGTGCGGCGCCGCAAAGGTCGCGCGAGATCTGGGGCCGGGGCATGTCATCGTCACCATGCTGTGCGATAGTGGGGCCAAGTATCAGTCCCGGCTGTTCAACCGGAGATGGCTGGCGGAACGGGGTCTGTCGCCCGATTGAACGGGAGGATGCCGTGCGATCAAGATTGAGATTCGCCTTTGCGTTGGCACTGGCCGCGGGTGCCGTGGTCTTGGCGGACAACGGCACCGACGCGACGTCTCCCGAGGTCCGCGTCGTGGAACTCGAGGGTGCCATCGGCCCCGCGTCCTCCGACTACTTCATTCGAGCCCTGGAGCAGGCGGGCGAGGAAGGAATCGACCTCCTGGTTTTGCGTTTGGACACCCCCGGCGGGCTCGACAAGTCCATGCGGGACATGATCAAGGCGATCCTCGCCTCCCGGGTGCCCGTCGCCACCTACGTGGCCCCGAACGGATCGCGTGCCGCCAGTGCCGGAACCTACATCATGTACGCGAGCCATATCGCGGCCATGGCGCCGGCGACCAACATCGGATCCTCGACGCCGGTTAATCTCGGCGGTGAGGACTCTCCACTGCCGATCCCAACGGCACCGCAGCCGCCCGACGACGAAGGAAAGCCCGATGGCGACGAGTCAGGCAGCGAAGAACCGTCGGACGCGGAACCGGAACACCAGGACAAGGAACCCTCGGGCTCGGCCATGGAACGCAAGGTGGTCAACGATGCGGTCTCGTACATCAAGGGACTCGCCGAGTTGCGCGGGCGCAATGCCGAATGGGCCGAGGCGACGGTGCGCGACGCGGCCAACCTGACCGCCACGGAAGCGCTCGAGATGAACGTGATCGACCTCGTTGCCGCGAGTCTGACGGAACTGCTCGAGGCCGTGGATGGCCGTACCGTGAACGCCGGCGGCGTCGATGTCACCATCTCGTCGAGCAATGCCCACATCGAGTTCATCTCACCCGACTGGCGCTACGAGTTGCTCGGCATTCTCACGGACCCCAATGTCGCCTTGATCCTGCTGATGATCGGCTTCTACGGTCTCGTGCTCGAGTTCTACAGCCCGGGCATCGGCGTTGGCGCGGTGACCGGAATCATCTGCCTGCTGCTCGGTGCCTTCGCCCTGCAGATGCTGCCCATCAACTACGCGGGACTGGCGCTGATCATCGTCGGCATCGCCTTGCTCGCAGCAGAGGCGTTCACACCGAGTTTCGGGGTGTTCGGCGTCGGCGGCGTCATCGCCTTCGTCGTGGGGGCCATCATCCTCATGGACACGGATCTGCCCGCCTACCAGATTTCGAAGCCGGTCATTGCCGCCGTCGCCGCGCTGTCGGTGGGCGTCATGGTGTTCGTCCTCGGTGCCGCCGTGCGGGCCCGTCGCGCGAAGTCCGCGTCGGGCAAGGAGAGCATGGTCGGCGGACGCGCGGAGGTCGTCGAGGACTTCCAGGGCAAGGGCCGGGTGCGGGCGTTCGGCGAAGTCTGGCAAGCCGAAGGCGATCCGGACGTGGCCTTCGAGAAGGACAGCCGGGTCACGATCACCGGGATCGACGGCTTGACCGTAAACGTTGAAGCTAATCAGCCGGAAGGGGACTGATCATGATTACCAATACGATATTCCTAGTCATAATCGTTGGGGCGATTGTCGCCATTCTTGCGAGCGCGTTCCGCGTGCTGCGCGAGTACGAACGGGCGGTGGTGTTCCTGCTAGGCCGTTTCCAGCGCGTCAAGGGACCGGGCCTCATCATCATCATCCCGGTCTTGCAGTCGATGGTGAGGGTGGACCTTCGAACCATCGTCATGGACGTACCGTCCCAGGATCTCATCACCCGGGACAACGTCTCCGTCAAGGTCAACGCGGTGCTTTATTTCAAGGTGCTCGATCCCGACCACGCCGTACTCAACGTGGAGAACTACATCGAGGCCGTCGGCCAACTCGCCCAAACCACGTTGCGATCGGTTCTCGGCCAACACGAACTCGACGAACTGCTCGCGGAACGGGAGCGGCTGAACCAGAACATCCAGACCATCCTCGACCAGCAGACCGATCAGTGGGGCATCAAGGTCGCGAGCGTCGAGATCAAGCACGTCGACATCGACGAGAGCATGATCCGCGCCATCGCCAAGCAGGCCGAGGCCGAACGGGAACGACGCGCCAAGGTCATCCACGCCGACGGCGAGTTCGAAGCCGCCGAGCGCTTGACGGCAGCCGCGGCGCGGTTGTCCAGCGAGACGGGATCGATGCAGTTGCGCTATCTGCAGACGCTCACCGAGATCGCCGGCGAGAAGTCGTCGACCATCGTGTTCCCGTTGCCGATCAACCTGATGGAGACCATGAACCGGCTCTTGGGTGATCAGAGCGGCGGTGACGACGGGGACACCCAGGGAGCCGAGTCGGCCTAGGGCGTCGCCCGCTGACGCTGCCAAGTGCCTCGTCGTAGGGGCGGGACGGACTCGCCCGCGTCCGGCGGATCGTCGGCACGATGAACTTGCGGGCGACCACAAGGGTCGTCCCTACGCGTCTGTGCCGCGTAGGCCCCTAGGGCTTGCCCTCGCCCGTGCTGTATCGAGCGCCACGCGGGCGAGAGGGACAGGTAAGCCGTTGTGTGACCCGTGCGCGACCTGCGTAGACCCGCGTCCTTGTCCCTGGCCCCGTTATGGTTTACAACGCCTGCTCGACACGCTTGCGACAGCAGGAGAACCCATGACAACCCGCAGAGACCTTGTCCTCGGCCTCGCGATTGCGCCGACGATCCCATTCCTGGCACGTACGGCGTTCGCGGAGGAAGCCGGGGCGACGCCATCGGACAAACTCGAGACGTCGCAACTCGTCTATATCACCCCCATCAAGAGCAACGGCGAGGAGAGCCGCTGCAAGGCGGAGATCTGGTTCTCACACCACGACGGCGACGTATTTGTCGTCACGCCGCCGGAAACCTGGCGGGCCAGGGCGGTGGGCAAGGGATTGACCAAGGCGCGGCTATGGGTCGGTGACTTCGGGGTGTGGACGCAGTCCGACGGTGCGTTCCGGAAGGCGCCCGAGTTCATGGCAACGGCGTCCATCGAGTCCGACGGGGAAAAACACGCTCTCGTGTTGGCGGCAATGGGCGAGAAATACGCGTCAACCGGTTGGGGTCGATGGGGCCAGGCGTTCAAGGACGGGCTCGTGGACGGTTCGCGGGTGATGATCCGCTACACCCTCGAAGGTTGAATCCGATGTTGGCCGCGCGCGCGTTGGCAGCATGCATCGTCCTTTGCGGCTTCCCGTTGTCCGCGGCCGACGCCGTCGAGATCGTCGGTCGCGTCGAGCACGAGGCGCTCGGTGAAATCAGCGGCATCGAGAAGTCTACCCTGGGCGAATTCTATTGGGTGCACAACGACAGCGGCGACGGGGCACGCCTGTTCGCCCTCGATGCGGACTCGGCCGTGGTCTGGCCACCGTTCATACGCGTGTCGGAGGCGGACTGGCCGGGGCATGCGATCGACAACGCCTGGAACTTCGACTGGGAGGACATCGCGCTCGCCGACAGCGTGCTCTTTATCGCCGACGTGGGCAATAACGGCAACGCGCGGCGGGATCTGGGCGTCTACGTGGTCAACGAGCCGGATCCCTTGGCGATTCCGCGGATGCGTACGCTCAAGTTTCTGCCAATCCGCTACCCGGACCAGGAAAGCTATCCGGCGAAGCAATGGCACTTCGACTGCGAAGCCGTGTTCGTCGCCGACGCCAAGCTCTACTTCATCACGAAACACCGCCAGCCGGGTGAGATTAGGAGTTTCGAGGCGGGGGCGAAGCTCTATCGACTGGACACGGCGTTTACGGACCGCGAAAACGTGCTGACATTGGTGGGTACGCACGATGACATCTTTCGCGCGACAGGCGCCGACCTGTCGCCCGACGGGTCGAGACTCGCCGTATCGACCTACGATGCGCTGTGGATCTTCGACAAGCCGGCCGTTGGCGACGACTGGTTGTCGGGCAAGGCATGGCGACTCGACCTGGACCGCAACGTCGTGAAGCAGTTGGAAGCCGTGACGTGGGACGATGCGGCGACGCTTCGCCTCGTCAACGAGAATCGCGACGTGATGTCGGCGGACGTGGGGGCGTTCACGCTAGACGCGTCTCGATAGGGATAGTTGGGGGTCGTGGCGGCTCGTGCGACGCCACGGGCTCTCTGGTACAGTCGAAAGCCACCTAAGGAGGGGGAATTCTGTCTTTGTCCAGCGCAGAGTCGACAGCACAGGACGACCGTCTCCCGACCGCACCGTTTCCCGACGGCTGGTATTTCGTTACTGGCCGCGAGGCCTTGCGCAAGCAAACCCTGATCGAGAAGACATGGCTGGGTCAGGAAGTCGTGGCCTGGTGCGACGACGAAGGCACCGTCTGCGTTGCGGATGCCTATTGCCCGCATCTGGGATCGCACCTCGGTCCGACAACAGGCGGCATCGTGCGGGATGGGTGTCTGGTTTGCCCGTTTCACGGTTTCGAGTACGACGTGTCGGGTCAGTGCGTCGCCACACCGAGTGCGCCGGCACCCAAGAACGCCAGGTTGGGGTTGTTCGAAACGCGGGTGATGAACGGCATGGTCTTCGCCTGGTGGAGCTCGGCTGGCCAACCGCCGTATTTCACGTTGCCGGACGATACAAGCGATGAGGATGGGTGGACCCCGGTGGGCCTCAGGTATTTTCGTCTGACCACCCATCCCGAGTACACCACCGAGAATTCCGTCGATATCGCCCACTTGTCCCACATCCACGGGTACTTCGACGTGCATCAGATTGGAGCCGTGACGGTGGATGGCGCCCATCTGGTGAGTGCCTTCGAATTCAAACGCGAGCGGTCCTTCCTGGGCCGGAAGTTCCGATTCGAGGTCTCGGCGGTTACGCATCTATACGGTATGGGCTACTCCTTCGTGGACATCACCGAGCACACGGTTCCGCTTCGATCCCGTTTCTGGGTTCTCGCGACGCCCTTGGACGGCACCTATATGGAACTGGTGTTGGCGAGCCAGGTGCAGGAGGCCGGTCGCGTGAACCGGTCGATCGTCGGCCTTGGTTTTCTCCCGAAACGAATGCGGGCCAGGCTGATGAACCACATGATGCTGGAGCGGCAGGTGAAGGACGTCGATCAAGACCTTCCCGTGTGGAATCGAAAGATCTTCCGGCCGAGACCGGTACTGAGCAGCGCCGATGGGAAAATCATGCTGTTCCGGCGCTACTGCACCCAGTTCTATCCGGAGAACCAAACCGGCGCCGGGGAAACGCTGAAGACGCTGGCCCGGATGTAGGTGGATGCCCCCCATGTCCGAAGCACCGACCTTGAGATTCGCAGAGGAAGTCCTTCTGCTGATGCTTAAGGACGATACCGGCTATGTCGTCCCCATTCCGGAATGGCGGATGTCGTGCGCACTGGCCGGCTCGGTGTTGATGGACCTGGCCTTGGACAACAAGATCGACACCGATCTCGAGACATTGACCCTTGTTGATTCGACCCCGACAGGCGACGAGTTGCTGGATCCGACGTTGGCGGAGGTTGCCCAGGAGCAGGAAGTCCACACCTCGCAGTACTGGGTTGAACGAATCGCCCAACGCGCGGACGACATCAGCGAAGCCGCCTTCGACCGTCTGGTCGACTACGGCATTCTCGACTACGACGCGGGAGGATTCTTCTCACTGTCGAGCAAGGTTGCCCGTTCGGGTCGCTACCCCTTGGTGGACGGCAGACAGGGGGAGGAAATCAGAAGCCGAATCATGCGAACGCTATTCGACGACGAACTGCCGGACCCCCGGGACGTCGCCATCATTGGACTCGTCAACTACTGCGGTGGGTTCGAGGCCATGATGGAACCGGAGGAGTTCGAGATGGCCAAGGATCGAATCGAACTCTTCAGCGGCATGGATCTGATTGGGCGTTCCATCGCCCGGGCCGTGCGTAGTTCCTATACGCCTCCGGAGAGCCTCCGTTCCATTAGGCGTCGACCAATACCGGGTATCGGGATTTTCGACCTCTTGCGGTCGCCGACATTGCGTTCCGGCAACATCCCCAAGTTCTTTGCCGAGAAGTACGAACAACTCGGTCCGGCGTTCCGCCTCAAGATCGGTAGCGTGGATCCGATCATCCTGGTGGGCGGCGAGGTGAACCGTTGGGTCCAGCGCAAGGGTCGTCTGCACCTCAGAACCCAGGACTATCTGCACGACTTCCAAACGGAGTGGGGGACGGCGCGGTCGATTGCCAGCCTGGACGGGGCCGATCATTTCCGGTTCCGCAAGGCGGTACGAGCGGGGAACGCGCGCGTTGTCGTGGAAGACCGGTTGGCGGATTTGTTCGGTTACTGCCGGAGGGGATTTCAGAACTGGGGCGTGGGCGAGGTGGTTCCCGGCGAAATGGCCTGCCAACGGCTGATCGGTGAACAGATCGCGCAGCTCAGCACCAGCATCTCGCCGTCGCAGGCCGTCGTCGAGGAACTGCTCGCATTCGAGTTCCGGGCATTGCTGGTCCATGTCATGGGCATGCTGCCGAAGTTCACGCTTCGAACGCCGCGGATGAAGCGCTACAAGGCGAAGATTCTCGAACTCTATGCCCACATTCACGCCACCCACACACCTGGCCAGCGAGAGGGGAAACGGCGTGACCTCGTGGACGATCTCATGGCGCTGCATCAAGCGGATCCGCAATTCCTTCCCGAAACGGATTTGGGCTTTGCCTTCATCGCGCCCCTCATTGCCGGGCACTACCTGGGGAGCGCGACGGCATTCGCGGTCTACGAGCTACTGGCGAATGCGGACGTGCTGGAGCAGGTCACGGCGGAAGCCGATGCCTTGTTCGCGAACGGGGATCCGGTTGCGGCGGACCTGAGTATGGAAGCCATTGACGCCACCCACCGCGTCATCATGGAGACGTTGCGGCTGCATCCCGTTGTGCCGGCTCACAACCGCACGGCGATGAACACCTTCGAAGTCGAGGGAATGGAGATTCCGGTAGGCAGTACGCTCCTCATTTCCTTTGCGTCGACCCACTTCCTGGAGAAACACTTCAAGGACGCGAGCAGGTTCGACATCGACCGCTTTCTGCCGCCGAGGGAAGAACACAAGCAAGCGCACGTCTACGCGCCTTTCGGCCTGGGTACGCACACCTGCCTGGGTTCGCGCTGGACCGAGTTGCAGTTGGTCGTCAACCTTCTCATGGTCGCCCGCCACTTGGAGTTGGAAATGGTGCCCGCGGACTACAAGCTGCGGGTCAATCCGTTTCCCAAGCTCAGTCCGGACAGGAAGTTCAAGTTCCGGGTCGTGAGGCACCGTCACCCGGTGGCGTAGGTATGGCATTCAGGCCACGCCCTTGGTGCATGTCGGTGCTGGCCGTCGCGATTGGATCGATTGCCACGGCCTGTTCGGTTGTGCCGTTCAACGTCGGCGTCGACTGGTTTGAGAAGGACCGCGACCACCCGGGCCCGCAGCAAGTCGTCGCCTTGCACGAACCGATCGCCTGGTGGGAGTCCTTCGACGACCCCACGCTGAACCGGGTCGTTCAGTCGGTGCTGGAGTCGAACTTCGACCTGGCGACGGCCGTGGCCCGCGTGAAGCAGGCAAGGGCCAGGGCACGCATCGCCGTGGCTGCGCGGCTGCCGATGATTCAGGCTTCGCTACTCGCCGGTGGATTCGACGCGCCTACCAACGTGGGACTGGGCGCGCAGTTGGAGGAATTGGGGTTGGGTGCCGACGCGTTTGCCGTGTTCGACCTCGCATTACCCGACCGCCTCGACCAGACGACCTATTCGGCAGGCGCCGACTTTTCCTACGAAGTCGACTTCTGGGGCCGCCACAGGAACGCGGCACTGTCGGCGGGTGCCGAGCGACTCGCCTCCGAGGCCGACTATCGGGCAGCCCGGATCGGCGTTCTCGTCGAGACCGTCGCGACATACCTGGAAATTGTCGACTTGCGCCGCCAACGGCACCTCGCGGCGGAAACCGTGGGGATACTCGGCGAGTGGGCAACGCTCGCAACGGATAGGTACGACCGGGGCGTTGGGGATATCCGCGACGTATACGCAGTTCGCCGCAATCTGCGCGATGCGGAGGCGACTTTGCCGGGAATGGATGCGCGTCTGGCCGACGCCGAAGGCCGGCTCAAGGTGCTGCTGGGCGGAGACCAGCACGCGGATCTCCTCGCCATGCTGCCCGATGCGATGCCTCCCAACGCGGCCGCGCCAGTGCCGATGGGTGTCCCGGCCGAGGCGCTCGCGCAGCGGCCCGACGTCGCCGCGGCACGGCAACGATTGGCGGCCGCCCGTTTCGCCCTGGGCGCACGCCGGGCCGCGTTGTTGCCGTCGTTGTCGCTCTCCGGAACCATCGGTTTGCAGAGTTCGGATGCAGAGGACTGGTTCGACCCGGACCAATGGTTCCGGAACCTGAGTTCGAACCTGCTGGCACCCGTGTTCCAAGGCGGCCGACTACGCGGCAATGTGGCGCTTGCCGAAGGCGCACTGGACGAAGCCACGGCGGCCTATGGACACGCCGTCGTGACGGCGACGACAGAGGCCGAAGCGGCCCTCGCCGGCTTGAAGGCCAACCGGCATCGTGCGGCCCTGCTTGCCTCGTTCGCCGAGGAAGCGCGGGCGGAGGCGGCACTGCAGGAAGAACGCTACGTGTCCGGGGTCGGCGACTATGCGACCTTCCTCGCGGCGTCGCAGATGGACGTTGGCGCCAAGGCCGCGCGTGCGGCGGCGGAGCGTGATTTGGCGTACGCTCGGCTTGCGCTGCACCGGGCCCTCGGGGGTGCCTGGTCGGACGCCACGAACCCCGCGCTGACAAGCGACGCTTTGCGTCCCGAGTCCGGCCGCGAGCCGGCTGCCGCTGGACGCCGCCAGGTCGCCACGGCGCCGGCGACAACGGTTCAACGCGGACAAGGGGACTAGGATGCGTAGACGGACGGGCTATCTCATCGCAGTCGTCGTGGTCGTCGCCTCCGCCGGCGTGGCCACCCTTCTCGTGTCGTTGGCGCCGGAGCCCGAGACCCGCGAGCCCCCATCTCAGATTCCCTATGCGGAAACGGCAATTGTCGTTGCCGGTTCCGGACCGATCCCCGTGCATGGCGCGGGAACCGTACGACCCAGCGCGGAGGTGGATATCGCGCCGCAGGTCGGCGGTCGGGTGGTCTGGGTGGATGCGGACTTTCACAGCGGCCGTCGCCTCGATGCGGGCCGAACGCTGTTCCGTATCGAGGAGGCGGATTATGAATACCGCGTGCGCGAGGCCCAGGCCGCGCTGGCAGCCCGACAGGTAGCACTCCTGGAAGCGCGTGAGGACGCGGAGATTGCCCGTGCCGAGTACGAGCGCTACGCCGAGAAGCGTTCCGGCGACGCCACCCCGGAAGCAAGCCCGTTGACCCTGCGCATACCCCAGTTGGAAGCAGCCGAAGCCGCCGTGAAGCGCGAAGAAGCCACGTTGGCCCAAGCCAAGCTGGCATTGTCGCGCACCCGGGTCACCGCGCCATTCGACGGCATCGTACGAGACGAGTCGGTGGACGTGGGCCAACTGCTCACGGCGGGCCAGCCGGTGGGCAGGTTGTTCTCGTCCGACGCCGTCGAAGTGGTGATTCCGCTTTCCGACGCCGACGCCGCGCTGATTCCCCGGCTTTGGAGGCCGGAACCGGATGCGGATCCCGTGGTGGCCCACGTGGTTGCCGAATACGGCGACGCGGCCTACGCCTGGGACGGCTACGTGGATCGGGCCGATGCATCCCTCGATGCCGAGACCCGCACCATCGACGTGATCGTGCGCGTGCCCAAACCCCTCGAGCCGGGTATGTCGGTGAGGTCCGGACGGCGTCCCGATACAGGGCCACCGCTGCTGGTGGGCAAGTTCGTGGAAGTCGTGATCCAGGGTGTGGTACCTGCTAGCTACTTCAGGGTGCGCCGGGCCGCGCTGCAGACGGGCGACGAGATCTGGACGGTGGGTGGTGACGGCAGGGTGGCTATCGTGCCGGTACGGATCCTGCAGCGTGTCGACGACGAGGTCTTCGTGACCGGTGCGCTGGAAGACGGTCAGCCGGCTGTCGTAGGCGGCATACGGTTCGCGACCGACGGTATGGCGGTACGTGCCGGGCCAGCCCCGGATCGATGAACCGGAGCGACGCCTACCTGGGGGAGCCCGCCGGCCCCATCGCCTACATGGCGAGCAACCGGGTCGCCGCCAACCTCTTGATGTTGGGCATCTTGGCGGCGGGGCTGGTTTCGCTCACCGGGCTGGACCGGGAGGCCTGGCCCAAGGTGCCCTTCAACACGATCGAAGTCTCAGTTGCCTATCCGGGCGCCACGCCCGAGGAGGTGGAAGAGTCGATCGTCGCCAAGATCGAGGAGCAGGTCGAGGCTATCTCGGACGTCAAGGCCGTGAAGTCGATAGCCGCTCCCGGCATGGCTTCGGTGAGAGTCGAACTGAAGACCGGCACGGAAATCGGCGATGCCATGGACGAAGTGGAGTCCGCCGTCGGTTTGATCCAGTCGTTCCCCGGCGCGGCCGAGCGTCCCGAGTTCCGGGAGATGGCCAACGACAACAGCGTCATCCGCCTCATCGTGTTCGGCGATATCCCCGAGCGATCGCTCAAGGAGCTGGCTCACCAGATCGAGGATGACTTGGCAACGCTACCAAGCGTCTCCCGCGTGGCAACGAGCGGGACGAGGGACTACGAAATCTCGATCGAAGTGCCGGTCGCGCACCTTCGGGCCCTGCGGCTCACCCTGGACGATATCGCGAACGCTGTTCGCTTGAGTTCCCTCGACCTGTCCGCCGGTGGCGTCGATACCCGAGAGGCCGACGTGCGGGTGCGGACCATCGGCCAAAGCTACGATCAGCAGGATTTCGAAGAAATCGTCGTCATCGCCCGGGACGACGGCACGGCCGTACGACTCGGCGATATCGCCGAAGTGCGCGACGCCTTCCAGGATTCGAACCTCACCGTGCGCCACCAAGGGCTGCCGGCCGTCTTCGTCGAGGTCTTCCGGGCCGAGGACGAACACGTAGAGACCCTTGCCGAAGGCACGAAAGAGCACCTCGCGAACACGATCATCCCTTCCTTGCCGCCAGGCGTGGGGATCGAGATCTGGAACGACGAATCCCAGATCTATTCGGAACGCGTCGGTCTCTTGGTCAAGAACGGCCTCCTGGGGCTCATGCTGGTTTTCGTCGCCTTGGCACTGTTCCTGGAGATTCGCCTCGCGTTGTGGGTAGTGGTCGGCCTCGTCACATCGGGCGTCGGCGCACTGGCCGCCATGCTCCTGCTCGACCTGGCGATCAACACGACTTCCCTGTTCGCGTTCGTTCTGGCGATCGGCATCATCGTCGACGATGCCATTGTCGTGGCGGAGTACATCCACTATGAGCGTGGCCGGGGGGTGCCCGGCGTCGTCGCGGCGATCCGGGGTTCTCGGCGGATCAAGAGGGCACTGACGTTCGCGGTTCTCACCTCCGTGGCGGCGTTTACGCCGCTTCTATTCATCCCGGGCAACATCGGTGAGATCTGGCTGGCGTTGCCGGTGATCATCATCGCCATGCTGTTGATTTCACTGGTCGAGTCGCTGTTCATTCTTCCCAAGCACTTGTCGCATCTGCAGGGGCCGGATTGGACACCGACCCACGTGGTGGACCGATTCTTCGCGCGAACCCGCGGGCTGGTCGATCGATGGATCAAGTCCTTCCTCGAGGGCCCGATGGACCGCGCATTGCGGTTTTCGACGGATCAGCCCGCCGTGGTCATCGCGGGTGCCGTCGGGCTCTTGTTCGTCAGCGTATCCCTGGTCCCGGCAGGCATTGTCCCGACGACCTTCGCCGACGTCGTGGAAGGGGATTTCATAAACGCCTCGCTGGAGATGCCGGACGGGACACCTGCGGAGCGCACCTACGAGGTGGCGGTGGAGTTGGAGCAAGCCGGACGACGGGTTATCGAGCGCCTCGAACGTCACCGACCGGACGATGCGCCCCCGCTCCTAAGGGGGGTGACGATCACCGTCGGCCAGGGGCCGCGCATCGAGGGCGGGGGGTTAACGCCCACGCCCACCCTCAACCCGCAGGGCAATATTGCGACCGTTGATTTCAAGCTATTGGGTGCCGAGGAACGCGATCTGTCGACCATCGCCATCGTTCAGCTTTGGCGGGAGGAGGTCGGCGTTCTCCCGTACGTTCGGGGAATCGCCTTCAGCGGCGAGGTCATCGATCTGGGCAATCCCGTCGAAGCGGTGCTGTCTCACCCGGATCCGGAACGTCTCGGCGAAATCGCGGATTCGGTCGTGGAGGGTCTTCGCAGTGTGGCGGGTGTCTTCGACGTCCGATCCGATCATGCACCGGGCGTCAGGGAAGTCCAGTTGGAGCTGAAGCCGGAGGCGCGGACCCTCGGACTCACGCTGGAAGGCATGGCACGGCAGGCGCGGGCTGCCTATTTCGGGGCGGAGGCGCTCCGGGTGCAGCGGGAGCGGGAAGAGGTGCGGGTGTATGTCCGGCTGCCGTCGGACGAGCGCGACGCGATCACGGATATCGAAGGCTATCTGATCCGCACGCCGACGGGAGCGGAGGTGCCGCTCAAGCAGGTCGCTTCGATGCGCATGGGCACGTCGCCGCCCGCGGTTCGGCGCAAGGACGGTCAGCGAGTCGTCACGGTGACGGCGGATGTGCACGAGAAGGTGATCTCGGCCGGCGAAGCGAACGAAGTTCTCGAGGATCGGATTCTTGCTGAACTCAGTGCCGCCAACCCCGCGTTGACCTTTTCCTTCGGTGGTGAACAGCAGCAGCAGTTGGAGTCGCTCGACGCCCTGTACCGCGGATTCGCGCTCGCCATGCTCGCGATCTTCGCGCTCTTGGCGATACCGCTCGGTTCCTACCGGAAACCGTTCATCGTGATGGCGATCATTCCGTTCGGACTGGTCGGCATCGTTCTCGGGCACCTGGTGCTGGGAGTCACCATCAGTGCGGGGTCGTTTTTGGGCTTCTTCGGCCTGAGCGGCGTCGTCGTCAACGACTCGCTGGTCATGATCGACTTCATCGACCAAAGGCTCCGGGAAGGCGCGTCGCCGAAGACCGCCATCGTCGATGGCGCCAAGGGGCGCTTCCGACCGATCGTACTGACTTCGCTGACCACCTTCCTGGGCTTCACACCACTCATTTTGGAGCGGTCCATCCAGGCGCAGTTCCTGATTCCCTTCGCCGCGTCGCTCGGCATCGGCATCATGATTACGACCGCGATACTGATGTTGCTGATACCGGCTCTGATGACCGTCTACTTGCGTGCGAACTCTTCCCGCAGGGCGGTGGTGGCGCCCGCCTAGCGCCCCGGGGGCGACCCTATTGCGCCTTGGCCGACAGCTTGCCAGCACAAGGGGAATTCGCCACCATTGGACCATGATCATCGTCCACGGCATCATCCCCATCAAGCCCGCTCAACGCGACAAGGCCCTGGACCTGGCGCGTGTGATGTCCGAGGCGACCCGTACCGAGGACGGTTGCATTTCCTACGAGTTCTACGTGGGCCTGCGCGACCCGAATATGCTGATCCTGCTTCAGGAGTGGGAGAACATGGAGGCGCTCGCGGGCCACCTACGTACCGACCACATGAAGGTATTCCTCGACGAACTGCCGGACGTGTTGGCCGGGCAGGTCATGACTCGGCGCTACGCGGTGCAAGCGGAGCCGGAACCGGCGAAACAGCCCGAATCGCCACCGCCGATCGTCCACTGACGCCCTACATCGTAGGCTTGTGGTCGCCCGTGCCGGACACCTCGGTTGCCTAGACTATGGCACAAGCCCGTCCCCTACTTGCCGGTGAGCACACCAACCGCGTCCGCGGGTGAAAGCCTCCGCACGTCGGACTCGCGACGACGTCGGAATTCGACGATTCCGTCCTTCAAGCCCCGGTCGCCGACCGTAACGCGATTCGGGATGCCGATGAGGTCGGCATCGGCGAACTTCACCCCCGGTCGTTCGTCCCGGTCGTCGAACAATACGGCGAAACCGGCTGCCTGCAGATCGTCATGCAGTCGATCCGCCACGGCCTGCACGTCCGTCGACTTGGTGTTGTTCAAGGCGACGATGTGTATGTCGAAGGGAGCGACCGCGTCGGGCCAGACGATGCCGTCGTCGTCGTGGCACTGTTCGACGATGGCGGCGACCATCCGCGACACGCCGAAGCCGTAGCATCCCATGATGGGAACGACGTCCCGACCGGAAGCGTCCTGGACGTTGACGCTCATGGCTTCGCTGTACTTGGTGCCGAGCTTGAAGATGTGTGCGACTTCAATACCGCGCAGGAACTTCAGGCGCCCGCTGCCGTCGGGGGCCGGGTCGCCGTCCACGACATTGCGAATGTCCGCGACTCGGACGTCGCCGGCCACATCGCGCTGCCAGTTCGCACCGACGAAATGGTAGTCGTCGACATTGGCACCGCAGACGAAACTGGACATCGCAGCGGCGGACGAGTCCGCGACGATCGGCAACGTGAGGCCGACGGGGCCGATGGAGCCGATGCCGACACCAAGGGTGGCTTCGATGTCGGCCTGGCTCGCGAACTCGAGTGGTCGACGAACGCCGTCGATCCGGCCGGCCTTGGCCTCGTTCAACTGGTGGTCGCCGCGCAGCACCAATGCGACGAGACCCCCGAGGGCTGGGTCGGCGTGAACGATCAGCGTCTTGACGCAGCGCGTCGTGTCGACATCGAGAAACCGTGCCACGGCTTCGATCGTTTTGGCGTCCGGTGTGTGCGTCTTCTGGATTGGCTCGACGGAACCATGGTCGGGCAGTGCGACCGCCTCGGCTTTTTCGACGTTCGCGGCGTAGTCGCTTATCAGGCTGTAGGCGATCTCGTCCTCGCCACTGTCGGCCAGGACATGGAACTCGTGCGACTCGCCGTCGCCGATCGATCCGGAGTCCGCTTCGACGGCCCGGTAGTCGAGTCCGATGCGGGTGAGGATCGCCGAATAGCAGGCATGCATCGCGGCATAGGTTGCCTCGAAGGAATCCTCGTCGAGGTGAAACGAGTAGCCGTCCTTCATGATGAATTCGCGGGCCCGCATGAGGCCGAAGCGGGGTCGGATTTCGTCGCGGAATTTTGTTTGGATGTGATACAGGTTGCACGGTAACTGGCGATAGCTCGTGATCACCCGCCGGAACAGATCCGTTACGACCTCTTCCTGGGTTGGACTCACGCAGTAGTCGCGGTCGTGGCGGTCGGTGAGGCGCAGCAGTTCGGGCCCCATCACGTCCCAGCGGCCGCTTTCCCGCCAGAGTTCGGCGGGTTGCACGACGGGCATCAGGATCTCCTGGGCGCCGGCGCGTTCGAGTTCCTCGCGGACTATGCGTTCGATGTTCTTGAGGACGCGGAGCCCCAGCGGCAGCCAGTTGTACGAGCCCGAAGCGACGCGCCGAATGAAGCCGCCTCGCACGAGCAGGATGTGGCTCGCGACCTCCGCATCCGCAGGCGCTTCGCGCAAGGTCGGAATGATCAGCTGGCTGAAGTTCATGGGTGTTCTTGCTCGATCACTTGTGCCGCGTTCGTAGGGGCGGGGCTATCGCGTCCCGAGGATGTGCCCCGGCCGCGTCGGTTCGTCACGACGGGCCGCCACAAGGGCGGCCCCGAAGTGTCAAGCCACCATCTCCTTGAGCCGCTTGAGCGGCGTGACCCGGACCTTCGTGGTGGCCGGTTTCGCCGCGATCTCCACCGGCTCGCCGGTGGCCGGATTACGCCCCATGCGCTTCTTCGTGGCCGGCCTCTTCACGGATCGGATCTTCAACAGGCCCGGCAGGGCAAAAGTGCCTACGGCGCGTTTCTTGATGTGTCGCTCAATCAGAATCTCGAGTTCGTTGAGCACGGACCCGACTTGCACCCTGGTAAGTCCCGTTTCGCCGGCAATGTGGGTCAGGATCGCCGACTTGTTCATTTTCGTCCGCATTGCGGGGGGCCTTTTCGGGTTGGCTGCGGCGTTGGTTAGAGCGCGCTTGGGAGCGGTTTTGCGTGCCATTGACGATTCCTTTTGCTAATGACAGATGTGCCTTGTCACCCGGCCGCGCGCGCCGCGCCGCCACCGGCCCGGCCACACCGACCTCTCATGAATCCCGCCGGTCGTGTCGCTACTTCCGGCGTCTTGTTCCATGGCAGGCGGCCAGCACGCGCGCTTTATATCGGATCAGTGCTCGAAAGCCAAGCGACGATTCGCCGGAACCTTGAAAAACACAACGAATCGGTGAATCGATCGACAGCGTCGGTGTATTTGCACGCGTGTTTTCTTTATGCTTCGCCACCTTTCGGGGAACACGGAGTTCGTTCACGTGCCCATCTACGAGTACGCGTGCCGTTCGTGTGAGCACCAATTCGAGACGATCCAGAAGGCCAGCGAGCCGGCGCTGACCGACTGTCCCGAGTGCGGCGAGGCGGCGCTCAAGAAGCTACTGTCCGCCCCGGTTTTCCGCTTGAAGGGCAGCGGCTGGTACGAAACCGATTTCAAGACCGGTGACAGGAAAAACGTCGTGGGCAACGGCGAGTCGGACAAGGCCGAGAGCAAGGCAGGTGACGACGGCAAGACCAAGTCGGCCGACTCCGCAGACGGAACCGCCAAGAAGGCTGGCGATTCGAAGACCAAGGACACCAAAACGACGGACGCCAATTCGTCGTCGAAGACGACCAGCAACGCGGCGAAAGCGGACTGAGTCCCCCGACGGTGCGAACTCACTATTGCGGCGACGTGGCCGCAACCGATATTGGCGCGAGGGTGTCCCTGAACGGCTGGGTGCATCGCCGCCGGGACCACGGCGGTGTGATCTTCCTCGACGTGCGCGACAGGACCGGCATCGTGCAGGTCGTGTACGACCCCGATACCCCGGAGCCCTTCGGCATCGCGGAAGGCATCCGCAACGAGTACGTGCTCGGCATCGAAGGACGGGTCCGTCCGCGTCCGGAAGGTACCGTCAATCCGGACATGAAGACCGGTGAGGTCGAGGTTCTGGGCGACAAGCTCGAGATTCTCAACCGTTCGGAAACGCCGCCGTTCGTGCTCGACGAGTACTCCGATGCCGGCGAGGAAGTGCGCTTGAAACACCGCTTCCTGGACCTGCGCCGTCCGGAAATGCAGGAACGGCTCCGGCTGCGGGCACGGGCGGTAAGCCACGTTCGGCGTGTCCTGGAGGAGGAGGGCTTCTGGGACGTCGAAACGCCGACCTTGACCAAGACCACACCGGAGGGAGCCCGGGACTACCTGGTGCCGAGCCGCACGCACCCCGGCGAGTTCTTCGCGTTGCCGCAGTCGCCGCAGATCTTCAAGCAATTGCTGATGATGTCGGGGTTCGACAAGTACTATCAGATTGCGCGCTGTTACCGGGACGAGGACCTGCGCGCCCACCGTCAACCCGAATTCACCCAGGTCGACATCGAGGCATCCTTCATCACCGAAGAGGATGTGATGGATCTGACGGAACGGCTCATGAAATCGCTGTTCCGCGAGGTGATCGACGTCGAACTTCCCGACTTCCCGGTTATCTGCTATGCCGATGCTTTGCGGCGCTTCGGGACCGACGCGCCGGACCTGCGCAATCCGCTGGAACTCGTCGACATGGCCGACCTGGTCCGCGATGCAGCGTTCAAGGTGTTCAGTGCCCCGGCAAGCAACCCCGACGGGCGGGTCGTGGCGCTCAAAGGGCCCGGCGCGGCAAGCCGGCTGTCGCGCCGGGAACTCGACGAGTACGTTGGATTCGTGGGCCGCTACGGAGCCAAGGGCCTGGCCTATATCAAGGTCAACGACCGAGCGCGCGGGATGGACGGCCTGCAGTCGCCCATTCTCAAGCATCTCGAGCCTTCCACCGTCGAGGCGGTGTTGGATCGCGTCGATGCCCAAACCGACGACATCGTCTTCTTCGGTGCCGACACCGCGAAGATCGTCAACGACGCCATGGGCGCGTTCCGCGACGAGTTGGCCGGGGCGCTGGACGTGGTCGAGGACACCTGGGCACCCTGCTGGATCACCGAGTTCCCGCTGTTTGAGCCGGGCCGCGAGACGCTCAATCCGGCCCACCATCCGTTTACCCAACCGGCCTGTTCCATCGACGAGTTGCACGGCAGTCCCCACACGGCGCTGGCCCGCGCCTATGACTTCGTGCTCAATGGCACCGAGGTGGGCGGCGGCTCCATTCGGATCCACGATCCGGCCATGCAGCGTGCCGTGTTCGAGGTGCTTCGCATGGGACAGGAAGCCGAGACGAAGTTCGGTTTCCTGCTCGACGCATTGGCGTTGGGCTGTCCACCCCACGGCGGTATCGCCATGGGCTTCGACCGGTTGATGATGTTTCTCGCTGGTACCGACAACATCCGCGACGTCATCGCGTTTCCGAAGACCCAATCCGCGACCTGCCTCCTGACGTCGGCGCCGAGCCCTGTTGACGAACACCAGTTGCGCGAGCTTCATATCCGGATTCGATAACTCGGTATCCTAGACGCGCCAAGGCGACAGACATGGCCGGACACTCCAAGTGGGCGAACATCAAGCACCGCAAGGCACGCCAGGATGCCAAACGGGCCAAGGTGTGGACCAAGGTAATTCGGGAACTGACGGTGGCGGCGCGGCTAGGCGGCGGCGACCCCAACGACAACCCCAGGCTCCGCGTCGCGATGGACAACGCGTTGTCGGTCAACATGCCGCGCGACACCATGGACCGCGCCATAACGCGGGGCGAGGGCGGCCTGGCCGGCGGCGATGTCGAGGAGCTTACCTACGAGGGCTACGGTCCCGGGGGAGTGGCCGTCCTGGTCGAGGTCATGACCGACAATCGCAACCGCACGGTGGCCGCCGTCCGTCATGCGTTCAGCAAATACGGCGGCAAGTTGGGAACCGATGGTTCCGTGGCCTACCTGTTCACCAAGCAGGGTGTTGTGAATCTCGTGGACGCGGACGAGGATGCGGTCATGGACCTGGCGATCGAGGCCGGCGCCGAGGACATCGAAGTCGAGGAGGACGGGATCATTTCCGTGGTTACGCAGCCCGGGAGTTTTGGCCCGGTGGTGGATGCCCTGAAGGCGGGCGGGTTTGACCCGGAGCATGCCGAGGTGGCACTGGTGCCGACGACGACCAATCCGTGCGATGAAGAGACCGCCGCCAGGGTGCTGCGCCTGATCGATGCCCTCGAAGATCTCGAGGATGTGCAGAACGTCTACTGCAACGCTGGATTCCCTTGAAGGGTATGCTCGATTCCTAACAACCAGCGGAAGTCGCATGATCCGTGTGTTGGGCGTCGATCCCGGTTCGCGTTTGACCGGCTACGGCGTGCTCGATGTCGATGGAGACACGTTGCGCTACGTGGCGAGCGGCTGCATCCAGACGGTCACCGGCCCGTTCGCAGGCCGGCTTGCCGATATCTATCGAGGTGTTGAAGAGGTGATCGCGGCCCATGCGCCCGACGAGTTCGTGGTCGAGGAGGTCTTCTTTGCGCGAAACCCCCAATCCGCGCTCAAGCTCGGTCAAGCCAGGGGGGTTGCCATCGCCGCCGCGGTCCGGGCCGATCTCCCGGTTAGCGAGTATGCCGCTCGAGCGGTGAAACAGGCCGTAGTAGGTACCGGCAGCGCGACCAAGGCCCAGGTGCAATACATGGTCCGCGCACTGCTCTCGCTGTCCGCCGAACCCGCATCGGATGCAGCCGATGCGCTTGCAGTCGCAATCTGTCACGTCAATACTCGCATTCGGCAACCGGACTGCTAGGCGACGCCCCGGCTTCGCGCTCGCGCCGCCGACCGCAAGGCGTTCGCGACCGTTTCGCGGTCGGTCGAGAATTCGCGACGCGAATACTCTCCACGGCGAAGCGGTGCGCGTAGGAGATTACATGGACCCGGCGCTCTCATGGAACAAATCCACAACCCCTTGAATTGCCTGAACAAACCCGGTGGGGCGACGCGGTCGCGCCCGTCACGGCGCGCCGTCGCCAACATCGCAACGCGCGGTTTCGCCGGCGATGGGACGGGACAAGCCCGTCCCCTACGATCCCGTTTTTACATGCACGTCCGCCCGGCCCCGGCGGGTCGTTACACGACCCGACCGGGTCGGCCATGGGGCGCACCCGCCGGTTGCGCAGAACCCTTGGCGAACTCCCGGGGTCGCGCGTCGTGATCGGTCTATTGCGCGGCAAACTCGTCGTACGCGACGGCCCCACCGCGCTCATCGATGTCGGCGGCGTCGGCTACGAGGTAGACGTGTCGGCGGCGGCGACCGGGATGCTCGCCGCGAATCCCGACGGGGTGGTGATCTACACCCACCTGGTGGTTCGCGAGGACGCCCAGGCGCTCTACGGATTCGCGAACATTGCGGAACGCGACCTGTTCCGGACATTGATAAAGGTCACCGGAATCGGTCCCCGACTCGCCCTTTCGTTGTTGTCGAGCGTCGCCACCGACGCGTTTGCGGATGCGATAACCAGCGGGAATACGGCGGCACTGGAGCGCGTTCCGGGTGTCGGCAGGAAGACCGCGCAGCGTCTCGTGGTGGAGCTTAGGGACAAGGTCCGTGAGTTGTCCGCTATCACCAGTGTCGGCAGTACGCCCACAACGCGTGAAGCCGTGCTAGCGCTGATCGCATTGGGCTATCGGGAGAGCATCGCCGCGCAGGTCGTCGGGCAGGTGGCCGATGGCGAGGTCGAGTGGAGTACCGAAGATCTCATCCAACAGGCGCTCAAGCGCATGGCGGCGGAATGAGCCTGCAGCCCGATCGAATCACCGCCGGTGCCGTCGTCGACGAGGATCGCTCGTTCGACCGTGCCCTGCGGCCGACCCGACTCGACGAATACGTCGGCCAGGGCAAGGTCAAGGAACAGATGGCGATCTTCATCGAAGCCGCCCGCCGGCGCGGCGACTGCCTGGACCACACACTGATCTTCGGTCCTCCGGGTCTCGGCAAGACAACCCTGGCACACATCGTCGCCAACGAGATGAAGGTCGCCCTCAAGGCGACCTCGGGACCCGTATTGGAGAAGCAGGGCGATCTCGCCGCGCAGTTGACCAATCTCGAGGACGGTGACGTGTTGTTCATCGACGAAATCCACCGTCTCTCGCCGGTGGTCGAGGAGATCCTCTATCCGGCGATGGAGGACGGCAAGCTGCCGATCCTCATCGGCGAGGGGCCGGCGGCAAAATCCATCGTCCTGACACTGAAGCGTTTCACCCTGGTCGGCGCCACCACCCGGGCGGGACTTCTGACTTCGCCGCTTCGCGACCGGTTCGGCATCGTCGAGCGGCTGGACTTCTATTCGCCGGACGAGCTTGCGGAAATCGTCACCGTCTCCGCCGGAAAGCTCCGAATTCCCATCGAGCCGGCGGGGGCGAAGGAGATCGCCAGACGTTCCCGCGGCACGCCGCGTGTTGCCAACCGTTTGCTCAGGCGCGTCCGCGACTACGCCGAGGTCAAGAGCGGTGGTGCTGTCAACCAGGACTCCGCGGATGCGGCCTTGAGCATGTTCGAGGTCGACAGCCGGGGCCTCGACGGCATGGACCGGCTCCTGCTGGAAGCCATCGCCGGCAAGTTCGCGGGCGGTCCTGTAGGCGTCGAGACGTTGTCGGCAGCGATCAGCGAGGAACGTGACACCATCGAATACGTCATCGAGCCGTTCCTAGTCCAGGAGGGCTACATCATGCGCACCCCACGTGGCCGGGTCGCCACACAGGCGGCCTACCGGCACTTGGGGCTCGTACCCAGCGGCCGTGCGGGCGACGGCCGAGCCGGCGACGGGCAGTTGAAACTGGACCTGGACGGGTCCGACGACGCAACGGGAGACGACACATGACCCAACCCGCTTCAATCCTGGAACTGATCGCCGGTGCGAGCTTCCTCGTACAGGCCGTCATGGCCATCCTGCTGTTGGCGTCGCTGGCATCCTGGGTGTTGATCTTCCAGCGCTGGTTTGGGCTCAACAGGGTCCAGGGCGAGATCGACGACTTCGAGGACGAGTTCTGGAGCGGCATCGATTTGGCCGAACTCAACAGTGAACTCGCCGAACGCGAGGACGAGCTCACGGGCATCGAAACGGCCTTCGCCGCCGGGTTTGGCGAATACCAGCGACTGTCCGCAGCCGGCACGACCGATCCGGACGCCGTCATGCAATTCGTGCAACGGGCGATGCGTGTGGCCTTGACCCACGAGGAGGAGCGCCTGGGCCGCCACTTGCCTTTTCTGGCGACGGTTGGTTCGACGAGCGTCTACGTCGGCCTGTTCGGTACGGTCTGGGGCATCATGAATGCCTTCCGCAACGTCGCTACGATGACCCAGGCGACACTGGCAGCGGTGGCTCCGGGCATCTCGGAGGCACTGATCGCCACTGCGATGGGGCTCTTCGCCGCCATCCCGGCCGTGATCGGCTATAACCGCTTCGCGGCGCGGGTGGAGGTACTCATGAAACGCTACGAGGCGTTCGCGGACGAGTTGACCTCCATCCTGCACCGAACCGTGGTTGCCGGATAGAACGTGGAACGCGGGAGATAATGCCGTGGCAACGCGTCGCAAGCCGATGTCCGAAATCAACGTCGTACCCTACATCGACGTGATGCTGGTGCTGCTGGTGATCTTCATGGTCACGGCACCGCTTACCACCCAGGGCGTGGAGGTGGATCTGCCCAGCGCGGATTCGGAACCCCTCACCAACGAGGAGGATCCGTTGGTCGTAACCGTCAATGCCAACGGGGAGATCTTCGTCAACACGGGTATGCCACGACCGGGCGCCGAGGGAACCCGGGCGACGATCTTCTCGCTCCTCGACCAGGCGGAGAAGATACTCGAGGTTCGACCTGATCTGCCGGTATACGTCCGCGGCGACACGGGCGTCCCGTACGGCGATGTCGTGCGGGTGATGTCGGTGCTGCAGCGTGCGGGAGCGGCTAGCGTGGGCTTGATCACCGATCCCGTCGAGTCCCTTGAACCCGGCGGGGATGGGTAGGAGACCACGGTGAGCGTCGTTCGCGACTATGCCTTTCCGATGGCGTTGGCGCTCTTGCTGCACTGTGGCGTTGGCGCCTTGCTCCTCCAGGACTGGCAGCCCGAGACGGACGACCTGCGTCTCTATGAACCGCGCGCCATCGAGGCCAAGCTGATCGTCATGGAGAAACCGGCGCCCAAACAGCCGGTGCCGAAGGCGGAACCAAAACCCGCGCCGGTGTCCCAACCCGCACCACAGCCCAAGCCGAAACCAAAGCCAAAGCCTGCCCCGGTGCCGACGGTCGAACAGCCGCCGAAGCCCGATCCGGAGGAGGAGCGGCGTGCCCGGGAAGAGCGGGAGCGTCAGGAACGACTGCGCGAACTGTCGGAGCAGTCGACGCAACTTGCCCTGGCGGAGGAACTGGCCGACCTGCGCGATGCGGAGGCGGACTCGGAGACGATGACCTATGCTGCGGCAATCCGCCAAGCGATCGTCGAGGCGTGGTCGCGGCCGCCGAGCGCCCGTCTCGGCATGCAGGCCCGACTACGGGTGGACCTTGTGCCGTCTGGCGATCTGCTCGCAGTGACCATACTCGAGTCAAGCGGCAACTCCGCCTTCGATCGTTCCGCCGAAGTGGCGGTGCGCAAGGTGGGGCGTTTCGACGTGCCGAAGGAAAGCCGCCTGTTCGAAAAGAACTTCCGGCGCTTCACCCTGTTGTTCAAACCGGAGGATCTACTGCGTTGAATGCGCAAAAGCTATCGAGATCAATGTGTCTGGCTGCCGTGGTAATCGCGGCGACTGCGGCGCAAGCCCTTGAAATCGTGATCCCCGAGGGCTGGGACAGTCCAACCAACGTGGCCGTGGCGCCGTTCGGCAGCGCGATGCCGCCCGATGAACCGGATCCCATGGCGAGCGTCGACCTGGCGGGCATTGTCGCCTTCGACTTGACGCGCAGTGGTCAATTCTCCCTGTTGCCGTCCGACAATATGCTGTCGTACCCGACGGCGCCGGACCAGGTGTACTTCCGCGATTGGCGCATCCTCGATATGGACTACCTGGTCATCGGACGCGCTTGGACGGAAGCATCCGGTGCGGTCTCGGTCGTCTACCACCTGTTCGATGTCAACTCGGAACGCGAGGTCGCCTCGTCGAGGATCACCGCATCTCCGGAAGAACTCCGCGACATCGCCCATCGGATCGCCGACGAAGTCTATGAACACATCACGGGCATCCGGGGTGCTTTCTCGACCAAGCTGCTCTACGTCCTGGTCGAGGATGCCGCGACCAACTCGCCGACCTTCCATCTGAAGGTTGCGGATGCGGACGGTGCCCGATCGCGGACCGTGTTCCAGTCCCGTGATCCCCTGCTGTCGCCGAGTTGGGCGCCGGACGCGCTTCGCATCGCCTACGTCTCCTTCGAGACCGGCAGGTCGACCATCGTGGTTCAGAACCTGGCGACGGGTGAACGCGAGCACGTCGCGGCCTATCCCGGTATCAACGGCGCCCCCGAATTTTCACCCGACGGCACGAAGCTCGCGATGTCGTTGTCACGGGACGGCAATGCCGAGATCTACACGCTTGATCTGGCCAGCCGCGAGCTTCGGCGGATCACGCGCTGGCCGACCGCGATCGACACCGAGCCGAGTTGGACGGCCGATGGGATGAGCCTGATCTTCACTTCCGACCGGCCCGGCAAACCCCAGATCTACCGTATTGGCCTGGAAAGGCTGCTCCCGGAACGCCTGACCTGGGAAGGGGACTACAACGCCCGGGCCCGGCTCTTGCCGAACGGTCGGCACCTCGTCTACGTGCACCGCCGAGAAAGGGTCTACCACATCGCGTGGCAGGATCTGGAACGCGGCACGGTACGGGTCTTGACGCAAACCTCCCTCGACGAATCGCCGTCGTTGTCCCCCAACGGCGCCATGATGATCTACGCCACCCAAGACCTTGGCAGGGGTATACTCGCCGTTGTTTCGATCGACAACGGGTTTAGGTACCTGTTGCCGGAAGCGGCGGGCGACGTACGCGAACCGGCGTGGTCCCCTTTCATCGATGTGCTGAGCGGCGGCCGCTGAGGAACAACGGAGAGCGACATATGGGAGGTGAGATGATTCGTCAATTGTTCAGCGCACTGTCGGTGCTGGTTCTTGCCGGTGCAGTGCTCAGCGGGTGCCAGAGTGCACCGCCAGAGCCAGAACCGGAGCCCGAGGTGGTAACACCCGTTGTGAAGCCCACCCCGCGACCGAAAGAGCCTGAACCGGAGCCTCCGTTCAACGAGCGCGGGGAAGTCGTGGATCCTGTCACCCGCAAGCCGCTTAGCACCATCTTCTACTTCGAATACGACCAGGCGAGACTCGCCCAAGACGACATTCGCGTCTTGGCGGTGCACGCCCAGATACTCAGGGACTACCGCAACTACAGCGTTCAGATCGAAGGCCACTGCGACGAGCGTGGTACCCGGGAGTACAACCTGGCACTCGGCGAGCGACGTTGGCAGGCGGTGAGGCGTTATCTGATCTCGGCGGGGGTTCGTTCAACTCAGATCGAAGGTACGAGCTTCGGCGAGGAACGACCGGTCGACCCCGGCCACGATGAGAGTGCCTGGTCGAAGAACCGTCGCGCGGCGATGATCTACCGGCAGTAGCCGCCTCGCTGAAGCGCTGCACGCAGAGGGAACAAGCGTGGCCGCACACCGTCGGATCAGTACGACGCACATTGCTTCTACGGGGTTGACCTGCTGTGCACTCGTCGCGCACCTGGCGCTCGCGGCCAGTGTGTTGGCCGCCGCCGCGCCCGTGCAGGAGTCGGAGGGACGCGAGATCCGTCGGGATTCGCAGCCGCTTCCGGTGGACGATCCCGTCGAGCGGCCCTCGGACGTCAATACCCTTTACTACGATCTCCAGCTCCTGCAGGACGAGGTCCGTCGCCTGCATGGCGTCGTCGAGGAAATGGATCACCGCATGGACCGGTTGGAACGCGAGCAGCGCGAGCGTTATATAGAGCTCGACCAACGCCTCTTGGAGCGGCGCGATACCGGCCACATCGTGGCGGAAGGCGATGACGTCGTGCCGGATCCGATTTCGGACACGCCGCCGGTGCCGCTGACGGAGCGCGACGCATACAACGTCGCAATCGAATTGGTCGAAGCCGCGCGTCCGCTGCCGGCGTCCGAGCAAAGGCCCCAGTACCGGCGCGCCATGGGCCTGTTTCGTGAAATCATCAAGGACTATCCCAACGGCGAGTACACCGCCAATGCGTTCTATTGGAGAGGTCAACTCCACTTCGCGTTGAAGGAGTACGAAGACGCCCGGGCAATGTTCACCCAGGTCGACCTTCTCTACGACGATCATCCGAAAGTTCGCGACTCGCTCTACAAGCTGGGCGAGGTCTACCACGTGCTCGGCGACACCGAGCGCGCGCGGGAGTACCTAAACCGAGTGATTAACGACTTTCCAGCCAGCACGGCGGCGGGCCTTGCCCGGAAATATCTCGCCGAACTTCGTTGAGTAGTAGCCTGCCGCGTTCGATCCGGGTTTCAACGGACAATCGTGGATCGGGAGATACGCTTCGCATCACGGAGATCTTCTTCTCGCTGCAAGGCGAGGCGCGCAGCGTCGGCCGCCCAACGACGTTCGTACGCTTGACCGGATGTCCGCTGCGCTGCCAATACTGCGATACCGCCTATGCCTTTACGGGGGGCACGACGATGTCGCTCGACGACATCTGCGAACGGGTCGCGGACAATCCGGCCCGCCATGTCACCGTGACCGGCGGCGAACCGTTGGCGCAGTCCGGTGTCCATGGTCTGATGAGACGACTCGCCGACGCTGGGTACGCCGTGTCCCTCGAGACCGGCGGCGCACTCGACGTCGCACAAGTCGACCCGCGTGTTTCGCGGGTGGTCGACTTCAAGACGCCAGGGTCCCGCGAAGCACATCGCAACCGGTTCGAGAACGTGCCCTACTTGGGCGAGGCGGACCAGGTCAAGTTCGTGATCTGCAACCGGGACGACTACGAGTGGGCGAAGGCGTGCTGCGCGGAGCATGACCTGACGAGGCGTGTGGGCGATGTGCTGTTCTCGCCGTCGGCGGGGGAGATGGACCCCGCTAGCTTGGCGGATTGGATCCTCGCCGACGGGCTCGACGTGCGTTTTCAGATCCAGCTCCACAAGCTGCTGTGGGGCGACGAACCGGGTCGATGAACGAACGCGCAGTCGTCCTGGTGTCGGGCGGCCTTGACTCCGCCACCGTCCTCGCCATCGCCAAGCACGAAGGCTACGCCTGTCACGCCCTGTCGTTCGACTATGGTCAGCGCCACGGCGTGGAACTCGACGCTGCGGGTTACGTTGCGCGCTCGTTGGGTGCCCTCGAGCATCGAGTCGTGAAGGTGGATCTGGCCGCTTTCGGTGGGTCGGCGCTGACCGATACCGGGCTTGACGTTCCCGAAACCCCGACCGCGGGAATACCGATCACGTACGTCCCCGCGCGCAACACGGTGTTTCTGGCGCTCGCCCTCGCGTGGGCCGAAACGCTCACCGCGCGGCACCTGTTCATCGGCGTCAATGCCGTGGACTACTCGGGTTATCCCGATTGCCGGCCCGCGTTCATTGCCGCCTTCGAGCAACTGGCAAATCTCGCAACCCGGGTTGGCGTGGCAGGCGGGCGAATCGAGATACACACGCCGCTGATCCATCTCACCAAGGCCGAGATCATCCGGCGTGGGATCGAACTCGGCGTGGACTATGCCGCCACGGTCTCCTGCTACCAGCCGAGTACGGGCGGCGAGGCCTGCGCCCGCTGCGACAGTTGCCGCATTCGCCGCGACGGGTTCGAGGCCGTCGACATTCCGGACCCGACTCGGTACCAAGGCGGGTAGGTCCGACGCACGGGGCACACGCCGTTCCGCTCGATGCGCGCCGGTCTTCGCCTTGTGAGGCGGCGATGGCACGAATACAATGCGCGCCGCGCGCTACCGTGCGCGCCCTGTCGTGGGTCGTTAGCTCAGTTGGTAGAGCACCGGGCTTTTAACCCGTTGGTCCTGGGTTCGAGCCCCAGACGGCCCACCAACATTTCGTGTTCCCTGCGCCTCCGCGGCCCGCCCCCGGGGCGGAATTTGCATGGAACAAATCCGCAACTCGTCGAATTGCGTGTACAAATCCGTAGGGGCGACCCTTGGGGCGACCCTTGTGGTCGCCCGCACCGGACATACCTGCTCTGCCTGGTAACGGGACGGGACAACGCCGCCAGACCGCTCGTTGCCTCGCCGTCTGGCCCCAACCCCCACCGCCCCAGGACTCCGCGCCTTGCAGCGGCACTTCGTGCCGCTGCTGCGGTGCAGACTCCTCGGCCCGTCCCCTACGGTCCCGTTGTTTTACGCGAGCCCCTTCGCGACCGCGAAGGCATGTTTCGAATCGGCTTGCAGGCGCGGATCCGCAAGAAAGTCGAAAGCTGTCATCGCAAGCGCCTTGGCGCCGTCCAACGCCGCCTGATCGCCCATCGCCGAGCCTGCGTACTTCGCGAACTCGGGATTGTGGATAACCACGTCCCGGGGCGCGGCGGCGAGCATCGGGTGGATCGACGGCACCCGGTGGCTGACATTTCCCATGTCCGTGCTGCCGGCCCCGGAGAGGTTCCGTTCCGCGGCGGATTCGAACTCCCGGCCGAGTGTCTCGGCATTCGCCTGGAAAGCCGCCGCAAGCGGCCAGTTGGTGTTGAGGTCCAGGTAGTCCACGGCACCCCAACTCATCTCCACCTCGCAGCCGCTTGCCTTGGCGCCCGCCTCGAAACAGGCTCGTACGCGGGGTTTCAGGGCTTCGAGGTGCTCGGCGTTCTTGGCACGCACGTAGAATTCGCCGGCGGCTCGGTCGGGGACGATGTTGGGCGCTTGGCCACCGTCCGTGACGATGCCGTGAATGCGCTCGGAGTGGCGGATGTGCTGGCGCAGGTTGGAGATGGCCTGGTAGGCCAGCAGCAGGCCGTCGAGGGCGTTCCGGCCCTTGTGCGGCATCGCCGACGCGTGGGCCGATTGGCCGTGGTAGACGACATCCACTTCCGCGACACAGATCGACGCCATGGTGGCGAGGTTGATGCCGGAAGGGTGCATCATGATTGCGGCGTCGACGGTGTCGAACGCGCCATTGCGAGCCATCAGTTCCTTGCCGCCGCCCTTTTCCTCCGCGGGCGTGCCGAGCAGCGTTACCCGACCGGGTAGTTCTTCGCGCACGGATGCTAACGCGAGGGCCGCGCCCAACGCGGACGTCGCGATCAGGTTGTGCCCGCAGGCGTGCCCGATTCCCGGCAAGGCGTCGTATTCGGCGAGTACGGCGACGTTTGGCCTCGCGGAACTCCCCTCGGCCCCGAACGACGCCTCGAAGGCGGTCGCCAGGCCGTAGCTCCCGGTTTCCACCCCGAGGCCGTGGCCGCGCGCGGTGCGCACGAGGAGTTGCGCAGCGTGTGTCTCTTCGAAGGCGAGTTCGGGATGGGCGTGGATGTCGCGGGAGACGGCCAATAGCTCGGGCGCAATGTCATCGACCGCAGTGCAGAGAATTTCCTTCGTCGCGTCGAGCATGTTCGGGTGTGCCAACGGTAGAGAGGGGCCAAACTAGACGAGCTAGCGGGGGTCGTCAACGGACCTTTGTCACTGGGCTTCTGCGATAATTCCGGACCATGAAACTGACGACACTCAGTCGCTCCGTAAAAGGCAAGGTGGCCATCGTCACTGGGGCCGCCAGCGGCATGGGCAGAGCCACGGCGGCGTTGTTCGCCGACGAGGGCGCGAAGGTGGCGGCCCTCGACGTCAACGCGGAACCACTGGAGGACGTGGTCGGCGAGATCGCCGACGCAGGCTATCCGGTCAAGGGCTGGACTCTGGACGTGGCCGATCTGGACGCGATCAACCGCGTCATCCCGGAAGTGGCCGCTCACTTCGGCGGCATCGACATCCTGGTCAACAACGCCGGCATCGGCGCCGGTGGTCCCGTGGATGGCGACGACTACGAGGCGAAATGGCAGCGTGCCTTCGACGTGCTCCTTACGGCACATGTGCGAATCATCCGCGCCGCATTGCCGTACCTGCGCGAGTCGGGCGGCGGACGAATCGTCAACATCGCGTCCACCGAGGGCTTAGGTGCCACGAAGCTGTCGAGCCCGTACACCGCCGCGAAGCATGGCGTCATCGGCTTGACGCGCTCCCTCGCCGTGGAGTTCGGCACCGAGAACATCACCGTCAACTGCGTGTGTCCGGGCCCGGTGCACACGGGCCTGACGGCGTCCATCGCCGACGCCGACAAGCGCGAATTCGCCCGTCGACGGGTCGCGCTAAAGCGCTACGCGGACCCGGAAGAGGTGGCCCACGCCACCTTGAGCCTGGCGCTTCCCGCGGCGCGATACATCACGGGCGTGACATTGCCCGTGGATGGAGGTCTAACGATCAGGAACGCCTAAGACGCGACTTCGAGGGTGTTTTGCGATGTCCGA
>LXNJ01000217.1_pt1 | contig 41372 bp, 50 predicted proteins | sample 809081 | NCBI WGS metagenome assembly LXNJ01 (sample SAMN04870510, study PRJNA318959) | sponge metagenome | biome: sponge; feature: marine sponge reef; material: water | host: Petrosia ficiformis | place: Greece: Milos, Mediterranean Sea | collected 2013-05-29 | depth 5-7 m | reverse complement strand
TGCCGCTGGCCGGGTGCCGGCGGCGTCTCGGGTCCGCCCGCGAAGCACTGCGCCACGGCCATCCACCGGGTCGCGGTCTCGCCAACCACATCGAGGTCCGTATCCCCGATGTTCCGCCCTTGCGTCACCACGTGGCAGAACTCCACCGCGTCGCCTTCGACCTTGTTGGTTGCGCTCGCCTCGTTCCACTCCCAAATCTCGCCGGACGGCGCGGTTAACCGCACATACGGCATGTCCTCGGGAATCGGCTCCCGGCGATTGACAAAGGTCCACCCGAAGGTCCGCACACCGATCACGGCGATGTTCTTGATGCGGTCGGTATTGACCCGCGGTTGTCGGAGCAGGTCGTAGATATCCTGACCGTGGGACCAGGTCTCCATCTGGCGTGCCGTCGCGAACATCCGTGCGCCCATATCGGGCCCGAACCACGGTACGCGCATGGACGGATCGACCGCCGCTAGCTTGTCGCATAGCTCACCCAGGTAGCCGTGCCACCGCTCGCCGAGATCCGGACCCTCGGGAATGTCCGAAGGGTTTGCCGCAGCACCACCAATCCAGATGGCGCGCTCACCAGCCCGGACCATGCCGCGGAATCGATCCGGTTGCTCAACGGCGAGCGTCGCGACGAGATCGGTCGTGTGCAGGTGCGCGATGACATCGTTCACCGTCCAGTTCTTGAACGGCGTCGGGCGGTTCCAATCCGCGGGGTCCAAGGTTCGAACGAGCTTGTAGAGTTCTTCGCCTTCCTCGCGCAAGTCCTGGGCCTGCTGCATCGTTGCCTCCTCACAGATAGCGATTGGACGCGGGCTCGAAAGCCGCACCAAGCAACCGAGTGTACGCGAACGCTCGATCGATGAGGGCGATGTTGGGTTCGTGGTCGACGCCTTCGGCGGGTCACGGGGAACCGTTGCTTGGGAACGGCGTTCGTGGCGAGACAGGCCACCGCTTCGGCCACGATATGCGGTTGTCAGTTCCGCCGTGCGCGCCTACAATGCGCCGCTCGCGCGATTGGGGTACCGATTGCGCCCCTTGACGGTCGGGGCCGAACGGGCCGACCACCGTGGATGTTTTGGAGATTTGATGGCCACGATCAGCCAGCTAGTGCGGAAACCGCGCAAGCGTCGGATCGAGAAGAACCGGGTGCCGGCTCTGCAGGGTAGCCCGCAGAAGCGGGGTACTTGCACGCGGGTGTATACCACCACGCCGAAGAAGCCGAACTCGGCCTTGCGGAAGGTTTGCCGGGTGCGTCTAACCAACGGCTACGAGGTCAATTCCTACATCGGTGGTGAAGGCCACAACCTCCAGGAACACTCCGTCGTCCTGATTCGGGGCGGCCGCGTCAAGGATCTTCCCGGTGTGCGCTATCACACCATCCGCGGCACGCTCGATACATCGGGCGTTGCAGACCGTCGGCAGCGCCGGTCCAAGTACGGTACCAAGAGGCCTAAATAGCCGCACGAACCTATCCGTCCTAGTAAGGCCGCCCGAGGTGGCGGATTGACCTGAAGCAAGTTCCTTGGCCTGCTCCAAGGCGACTGAAGGAGACCCAACAAAGATGCCCAGACGCAAAGTCGTCGCGAAACGCGAGATTCTTCCCGATCCCAAGTACCACAATCAGACGGTTGCGAAGTTCATCAACCACGTCATGGTCAATGGCAAGAAGCCGGTGGCCGAGGGGATCGTCTACGGCGCTCTCACACGCATCGAGGATCGCGACCACCGCGACCCCATCGAGACCTTCGACAAGGCCCTCGAGGCCGTCGCACCTTTCGTCGAGGTAAAGTCCCGGCGGGTGGGGGGTGCCACCTACCAGGTGCCGGTGGATGTGCGCCCTTCTCGGCGTCAGGCACTGGCCATGCGATGGCTTGTGGACAGCGCCCGGGGCCGCAGCGAAAAGTCAATGGCGGCGCGCTTGGCCGGTGAATTGGTCGACGCTGCGGAGGGCCGCGGCTCGGCCGTCCGGCGCCGGGAGGAGACCCACCGCATGGCCGAGGCCAACAAGGCGTTTTCGCATTTCCGCTACTAACGCACTCCGGCAACACCTATCGAAAGTTGACGCGGGCACGAGACGAACGCCCGCATTGAGGACTCAAGAGAAAGATGGCTCGCAGCACTCCTATTGGCCGCTACCGCAACATCGGCATCGTCGCCCACGTCGACGCGGGCAAGACGACCACCACCGAGCGCGTGCTGTTCTACACCGGCCTCTCCCACAAGATCGGCGAGGTCCACGACGGCGCCGCCGTCATGGACTGGATGGAGCAGGAACAGGAGCGTGGTATCACGATCACGTCCGCCGCGACCACGTGCTTCTGGCAGGGCATGAACCAGCAGTACGACCAGCATCGCATCAACATCATCGACACGCCCGGTCACGTCGACTTCACCATTGAGGTCGAGCGCTCGTTGCGCGTGCTCGACGGTGCCGTCGTCGTGTTCTGCGGTACGGCAGGCGTTGAGCCGCAATCCGAGACCGTCTGGCGCCAGGCAAACCGCTACGGGGTTCCGCGCATCGTGTTCGTCAACAAGATGGACCGGGACGGTGCCGATTTCCTCCGCGTCGTGGACCAGATCCGCGAACGCCTGGGGTCCACCCCGGTGGTCATGCAGCTTGCCATCGGATCCGAAAAGGACTTCAAGGGCGTCGTCGACTTGGTGCGGATGAAAGCGATCTACTGGAACGAGGACGACCAGGGCCTTTCGTACACGGTGGAAGACATCCCCGAGGATCTCGTGGATGAGGCCGAGCACTGGCGCGAGGAACTCGTCGAATCGGCGGCCGAGGCCAACGAGGAATTGATGGAGAAGTACCTCGACGACAGCGAACTGACCGAGGACGAAATCCGCGACGGCATCAGGACGCGCACGTTGAGGAATGAAATCGTACCGGCATTGTGCGGATCCGCGTTCAAGAACAAGGGCGTCCAGGCTATGCTCGACGCGGTCATCGACTACCTGCCGGCACCGCCCGAGGTAAAAGCCATCGAAGGCGTGCTCCCGGATGGCGAGACTCGCGCCGAACGGAAAGCCGACGACAACGAGCCCTTCGCGGCGCTGGCGTTCAAGATCGCCACCGACCCGTTCGTGGGTACCCTGACCTTCTTCCGGGTCTATTCCGGCGTGCTGAGTTCCGGCGACCAGATCTTCAACGCCACCCGCGACAGGCGCGAGCGCGTGGGCCGGATGGTCCAATTGCACTCGAACAGCCGGAACGAGATCAAGGAAGTCCGCGCCGGAGACATCGCTGCGGCCATCGGCCTCAAGGACACGACGACCGGCGACACGCTCTGCGATAGCAGCAACTTGATCACCCTGGAGCGCATGGACTTTCCCGATCCGGTGATTTCGGTGGCCGTCGAGCCGAAGTCCGTCGCCGATCAGGAGAAGATGTCCACCGCACTCGGCAAGCTGGCCCAGGAAGACCCGTCGTTCGCCGTGGAGACCGACCAGGAATCCGGCCAGACCATCATTTCGGGTATGGGAGAACTGCACCTCGACATCCTGGTCGAGCGCATGCGGCGCGAGTTCGGCGTCGAGGCCAACATCGGCAAGCCGCAGGTCGCCTACCGGGAGACCATCCGTTCGTCGATCGACCAGGAAGCCAAGTACATCCGCCAGACCGGCGGCCGTGGCCAATACGGCCATGTCTGGGTGAAACTCGAGCCGACCTATGGCGAAGAAGACGCCCCGAACTTCGAGTTCGTCGATGCCATCGCCGGGGGCGTGGTACCCCGCGAGTACATCCCCGCTGTAGCAAAGGGCCTAGAGGAGCAGATGTCGAACGGCGTAATCGCCGGCTATCCGCTGATCAACGTCCGGGCAACGCTGCACGACGGTTCCTTCCACGAGGTCGACTCCAGCGAGATGGCGTTCAAGATCGCCGGTTCCATGGCGATGCGCGAAGGCGCCGTGCGCGCGAATCCCGTGCTACTCGAACCCATCATGTCCGTGGAAGTCGTCACGCCAGAGGACTACATGGGCGATGTCGTGGGCGATATCAACCGGCGGCGGGGCATGATCGACGGCATGGACGAGAACCCGGCCGGCAAGATCATTCGGGCTTTCGTGCCGCTTGCGGAGATGTTCGGCTACTCCACCGACCTGCGTTCTGCGACCCAGGGTCGAGCGACTTTCACGATGGAGTTCGCGCGCTATGCCGAGGTGCCGGACAACATCGCCCAAGGGATCATCAGAAAGTCATGACAACGACCGACATCATCGGGGGGCGATAGGGATCTGATTTGACGGCACCTCGGGCGCGGCGAAACGGCGTTGTAACCCAACGCCTAGATGCGTAGAATCCGCGCTCCGTTTTTGAGAGCGGGCAATCTCAAGCTAGCGTTTTGGCGTTTACAAACGTCAACAAAAACAAGAGTTTGCCGAGCTGACGAATTCCCGGGAAGACAGTGGTTCAAAACCAGCGCATACGCATTTGCTTGAAAGCCTTCGACCATCGGCTGATCGACGTGTCGACGGAGGAGATCGTCGACACGGCGAGACGCACCGGCGCGCAGGTTCGCGGTCCGATTCCTCTGCCCACCCGAAAGGAACGCTACACCGTGCTGATCTCGCCGTTCGTGCACAAGGACGCACGCGACCAGTACGAGATTCGAACCCACAAACGGCTGCTCGACATCGTCGTGCCAACCGGCAACGACAAGACCGTCGACGCGCTGATGAAGCTCGACCTCGCCTCCGGCGTGGACGTGCAGATCAGCGTCCCGCGGTCAGCCTGACGAACCCTCTCTTCGATCGGATTGACTAGGTAAGGCGGACGAAATGGCCATCGGGGTCATCGGAACGAAGAGCGGCATGACGCGGGTTTTCACCGAAGCGGGTGAATCCGTTCCCGTCACCGTTATCGTGGCCACGCCCAACCGGGTCACACAGGTGAAGACCGAAGCCACCGACGGCTATCACGCGGTGCAGGTGACGGCCGGCCAGGCGAGTGCCAACCACGTGAATCGGCCCCAGGCGGGTCACTATGCGAAGGCGGGGACGGAAGCCGGCCGGGGCCTTTGGGAATTCCGGCTCGCGGAGGCGCCTGGGGAGGACATCAAGCCCGGTGCCGAACTCGATGTCGGCCAATTCGAGAAGGGGCAAGTCGTCGACGTCGCGGGGGTAAGCAAGGGCAAATCCTTCGCGGGTGTGGTCAAACGTTGGAACTTCCGCACCCAAGACAGCACCCACGGTAATTCCCTCTCGCACCGTGCGCCCGGCTCAATCGGTCAGTGCCAAACCCCGGGCAGGGTGTTCAAGGGGAAGAAAATGGCTGGTCACTTGGGCAACAGCCGGGTTACCACGCAGAACCTCACGATCGTCGACATCCTCCCCGAGCAGAACCTTATTCTCGTCAAGGGGGCCGTTCCCGGCGCCCCAGGCGCCGATGTGTGCATCAAACCGGCCACAAAACGGAGGCAAGGATGAGCCTCTCGGTGGCTTCGGCAGAAGGCGAGGCGGTGCAGGTCTCGGAAGCGGCTTTCGGTCGGGAGTTCAACGAGCCCCTGGTACACCAGGCCGTGGTGGCTTGGCTTGCGGGCGCGCGCAGCGGCAGCAAGGCACAGAAGTCCCGTTCCGACGCCCGTGGTGGGGGACGTAAACCTTGGCGGCAGAAGCGTACCGGGCGCGCCCGGGCGGGTTCCATTCGGAGCCCAATCTGGGTGGGTGGCGGTCGCACGTTCGCCGCGAGGCCGGCGGATCATTCGCAGAAGCTGAATCGCAAGATGTACCAGGGTGCGATCCGCTGTATTTTTTCGGAACTCGTCCGCCAGAACCGCCTCGTCGTCATCTCCTCTCCCTCGGCCTCCCTCTCCCTCGACTCTCCCAAGACCAAGCTCCTCGCCAACCGACTCAAGGAACTCGGGATTCAAGACGTTCTTATCCTGACGGTCGAGTCCGACCGGAACTTGGAACTGGCAGCCCGCAACCTGCCCGATGTCGAGGTGCGGAACGTCGCCCACATCGATCCGGTTTGCCTGCTTGCCCACGAAAAAGTGCTCGCCACCCTCCCCGCCCTGAAGGTCGTCGAGGAACGATTGTCGTGAGCTTGCGACCCGAAGAACGCCTCTACGCCGTGCTGATCGAACCCCATATCACGGAGAAGGTCACCGACCTTGGCGAGTCGAGCAACCAATACGCCTTCAAGGTCGCCAAAGACGCCACCAAGCGCGAAATCAAGGCGGCGGTCGAGACCCTGTTCAACGTCAAGGTCGCCAATGTCACCACGTTGAACGTCAAGGGCAAGCCCAAGCGGACTTTTCGCGGCTCGATGACCAAGCTCGCCAGCTGGAAGAAGGCGTATATCCGCCTCGCCGATGGAGAAAACCTGGACTACATGGCGGTGGAGAGCTAGATGCCCGTCGTGAAAGCCAAGCCCACCTCCCCCGGACGCCGCTTCGTCGTGACAGTGGTCGATCCGTCGTTGCACAAGGGATCGCCATACAAGCCCCTTATCGAGAAACAGAGCCACACCGGCGGTCGCAATACGGCGGGTCGGATCACGACGCGACACCGCGGCGGCGGCCACAAGCAGCACTATCGAAAGATCGACTTCAAACGCGACAAGGACGGCGTCCGGGCGACGGTCGCCCGCGTCGAGTACGACCCGAATCGCACCGCGAACATCGCGCTTTTGAAATACGCCGACGGCGAGTACCGCTATATCGTGGCACCCCGGAACCTGAGGAGCGGTGACCAGGTGATGTCCGGTTCGACCGCTCCGATCCGACCGGGAAACGCCATGCCGTTGCGCAACGTACCCGTCGGTAGCGTGGTCCATTGCGTGGAACTCAAGCCCGGCAAGGGCGCGCAGTTGGCGCGCAGCGCCGGGTCATCCTGTCAGTTCGTCGCGCGGGAAGGCTCGCACGCCTTGCTTCGGCTCCGCTCGGGGGAAATGCGTCAGGTACCCGTCGAATGCCGTGCCACCCTGGGCGAAGTCGGCAATAGCGAACACAACCTGCGTTCGCTGGGCAAGGCCGGCGCCAAGCGATGGCGCGGCATACGCCCGACGGTGCGGGGTGTTGCCATGAACCCGGTGGACCATCCCCATGGCGGTGGGGAAGGTAAGTCCTCCGGGGGTCGTCATCCCGTATCGCCGACGGGTGTGCCCACCAAGGGCTTCAAGACGCGCAACAATAAACGGACGGATCGACTCATCGTTCGTCGGCGCGGCGGGTCTAGGAGGTAAGAAGGATGCCGAGGGCGTTGCGAAAAGGTCCGTTCGTGGACCTGCACCTGATGCGCAAGGTCAGCGAAGCCGCGGCCAACAAGGACCGGCGGCCCATTCGCACCTGGTCGAGACGATCCATGGTCGTGCCCGACATGGTGGGACTCACCATCGCCGTCCATAACGGACGGCAGCATGTTCCGGTTTTCGTATCCGAGGACATGGTGGGCCACAAGCTCGGCGAATTCGCGCCGACCCGGACGTTTCGTGGCCACGCTGCCGACCGCAAGGCGCGGCGCTGATCACGGCCTATCGTAGAGCCAAGTCGGTGAACAACATGGAAGTAAGTGCTACGGCCAAGCGACTGCCCATTTCGCCACGCAAGATCCGCCTGGTCGCTGACCAGGTGCGCGGCAAGGAAGTCGGCGTGGCGCTGGACTTCCTGCACTACAGCACGCAAAAGGGCGCGACGCTCGTGCGCAAGGTCTTGGAATCAGCCATCGCGAACGCAGAGAACAATGAAGGCGCAGACATCGACGAACTCAAGGTGTCGAGCATCTACGTCAACGAGGGGCGAACCATGAAGCGCGGCAGACCGCGGGCCAGGGGCCGCATCGACCGGATATTCAAGCGCACCAGCCACGTAACCGTGACGGTGACGGACGACTAGGGCGGATTAGCATGGGACAAAAAGTCAGCCCCACGGGCCTGCGCCTCGGCATCATCAAGAACCACAACTCCGTGTGGTACGCGACGAAGAAGGACTACGCCGGCTACCTGCTGAACGACCTCGAGGTCCGCGAGTACATCGCCACGCGATTGGCGGCCGCGTCCGTCAGCCGGATCGAAATCGAGCGTTTGGCCCAGACCGCGCGGATCACGGTTCACACGGCGCGACCGGGGATCGTGATCGGCAAGAAAGGTGAAGACGTCGAGCGCCTGCGCGCCGAGGTGACGCGAAAGATGGGCGTTCCCGTGCACATCAATGTCGAGGAGATCCGCAAGCCGGAGGTCGACGCGCTGCTTGTCGCGCAGAACGTGGCCCAGCAACTCGAACGGCGGGTACGTCACCAACGCGCCATGCGGCGAGCGATGCAGAACGCCATGCGCCTTGGCGCAAAGGGCATCAAGGTGCGGGTCGCGGGAAGGCTCAACGGCAACGATATCGCACGCGCCGAAGTCTACGCCGAGGGCCGTGTGCCCCTGCACACGCTGCGTGCCGACATCGACTACGCCACTGCCGAGGCCATGACGACCTACGGGATCATTGGCATCAAGGTCTGGATCTTCAAGGGCGAAGTGCTCGGTGACGAACCGGAGAACCGCGACGTCGCGGTTGCCCGCTGAGAAGCGGCAGGACGGAACGGGTCTTAGAGAAACATGCTGCAGCCAAAGCGAACCAAATTCCGAAAACAGCAAAAGGGCCGCAACCGCGGCCTGGCGCAACGTGGCAACCGGGTCAGCTTCGGCGAATACGGCCTGAAGGCAACCGGCCGCGGACGCATGACGGCTCGGCAGATCGAGGCCGGTCGTCGCGCCATGACGCGGCATGTACGTCGCGGCGGCAAGGTCTGGATTCGCGTGTTCCCGGACAAGCCGATTACCAAGAAACCGCTCGAGGTGCGTCAGGGCAAGGGCAAGGGCGGCGTCGAGTACTGGGTCGCCCAGGTGCAGCCTGGCCGCATCCTCTACGAGATGGAGGGCGTTGGCGAGCACGTCGCCCGCGATGCGCTTGCGCTCGCGGCAGCCAAGCTGCCCTTCCCCACGGCGTTCGTCAAACGGTCGCCGTTCTGATGAACGGGAGCGCGATGTGAAGACGGAGGAACTGAAGGATCTGCGAGCCCAGACCCTCGAAGAGCTGGGAGACGAGATCGTGCGACTGCGCAAGGAACAGTTCCAACTGCGCATGCAACGTGCCAGCGAACTGCTGCCGCAAACGCACCTGCTCACGCGCGCCCGGCGAGACATCGCGCGTGTAAAGACACTGATCCGGGAGAAGGCAAGTGCCTGACGAACCCACGGGCACACCCGTACAGGACGACGAGGCGGCATCCGCCGAAGCGAACGATGAAGCCCTCGCCACCGATGTCTCTGCCGATGAGGCTCTTGAGACAGGCGGCGAACCGTCTGCACGCGAGAGCACCGGCGTGGTGGTGTCCAACAAGGCCGACAAGACCATCACCGTGCTGGTGGAACGTCGCGTGAAGCATCCCGTGTACGGCAAGTTCATCCGCCGTTCCACCAAGGTTGCCGCCCACGACGAGGCCAACACATGCAACGAAGGCGACGTCGTCACCATCGTCGAGACGCGCCCGATTTCGAAGACAAAGTCGTGGACGCTCACGCGAGTCGTGGAACGGTACCGCGAAACCGCGACGCTCGGCCCGGACGAGCCAGCCGCGTAGCGGCGCTGGAGCGTTGAGGAGCGCAAACGATGATTCAAGCCCAGACCATGCTCGACATCGCCGACAACAGCGGGGCTCGCCGCGTGCAGTGCATCAAGGTACTCGGCGGTTCCCGGCGACGCTATGCGGGCATCGGCGATGTCGTCAAGGTGACCGTCAAGGAAGCCATCCCGCGCGGGCGGGTCCGCAAGGGGCAAGTCATGAACGCCGTCGTGGTACGAACCAAGCACGGCGTCCGTCGCGCGGACGGTTCGCTGATCCGTTTCGATCAGAATGCTGCCGTGCTGTTGACGGCGGGACTGCAACCGGTCGGAACGCGGATTTTCGGGCCCGTTACGCGGGAATTGCGCAGTGAACGCTTCATGCGGATTGCTTCGCTCGCGCCTGAAGTGCTCTAGCAGAAGCGGACGTACTCGACATGCGGAAGGTAAGAAAGCAGGACGAAGTCGTCGTCATCGCGGGACGCGATAGGGGCAAACGCGGCGAGATATTGGAGATCGTGTCCAAGGACAAGCTGCTTGTGTCGGGAATCAACCTGGTGAAGAAGCATACCCGGGCCAACCCGGTTAATAACGACCCGGGCGGAATCAAGGACATCGAAGCACCGATCGCGGCGTCCAACGTCGCACTGGTCAATCCCGAGACCGACAAGGCCGACCGCGTGGGCATCCGCGAAGAGGAAGGCAAAAGGGTGCGCTACTTCAAATCCACCAACACGCTCGTGGACGAGGACGAGTGACCGTGTCGGACTTGAGAACAAGGTACCTGGAAGACATCCGGCCCGCCCTGGTTGAACAGTTCAACTACACCTCGGTCATGGGAGCACCTCAGCTCGCCAAGGTTACGCTCAACATGGGTTTGGGCGACGCCGTCGGGGATCGCAAGACCATGGATGCGGCGGTATCGAACCTGGCGCTGATAGCCGGGCAACAGCCCGTCGTCACAAAGGCCAGGAAGTCCGAGGCGGGCTTCAAGATCCGCGAAGGTTTCCCGGTCGGTTGCAAGGTCACGCTGCGTCGGAAGCGGATGTACGAGTTTGTCGAGCGTCTCATCGGCATCGCCATTCCTCGCATGCGCGACTTCCGCGGCCTGAACCCACGTTCGTTCGATGGCCGCGGCAACTTCTCGATGGGGATCGCCGAGCAGATCGTCTTTCCGGAAATCGACTACGACCGGATCGACAAAATCCGTGGTCTGGACGTGATCGTCACGACGACGGCGAAGACGGACGAAGAAGGCCTTGCGCTGCTCAAGGGCTTCGAATTCCCCTTCCGAAACTGACCGCCACGCCCAACGCCTAAGGGAGAAGAGAGAGTCAATGGCAAAGATTTCCGTTATCGAGCGCGAAAAGAAGCGTCAGAAGATCGTCGCGAAGTACGCGGGGAAACGGGCGGCCTTGAAGAAGGTGATCGGCGACCGCGACGCATCGGACGCCGAGCGCTGGCAAGCCCAGCAGCAACTGCAGAAGTTGCCGCGCAACGCCTCCCCGGTCCGACTCCGCAACCGTTGCGACCAAACCGGACGACCCAGGGGCGTCTATCGAAAGTTTGGCTTGGGTCGCAACAAGCTGCGCGAGGCGGCGAACCGCGGTGACATTCCCGGGCTCGTCAAGGCGAGCTGGTAGGCGGTGAACCGATCATGAGCATGCAGGATCCCATCGCCGATCTCCTGACACGAATCAGAAATGCCCAACGAGCGCACCATGAATCGGTCTCCCTACCGAGTTCCAAGTTGAAGACAGCGGTCTGCAAGGTGCTGCGCGACGAGGGCTACATCGGCACCTACAACGTCAGCGAGGGCACGAAGCCCTTGCTCAGCATTTCCCTGCGCTACGTCGATGGCGAACCCGTGATTGCCGACATCGGCCGGGTTAGCCGCCCGGGGCTGCGCATCTACAAGCCCAGCGACGAACTGCCCCTCGTCCGTGGCGGTTTGGGAATCGCCGTCGTCAGCACGAACTTTGGCGTCATGACCGACCGTGCGGCCCGGCGTGCCGGCGTGGGCGGCGAAGTTCTCTGCACGGTCTTCTAGCCATGTCCAGAATCGCGAACAGTCCCATACAAGTGCCCGACGGCGTCGAAGTCGACGTCGGCGGCGGCGACGTGACGGTGGTTACGGCCAAGGGGACCAAGGGTTCACTGTCCATTGACGTAGCGCCCGAGGTGGAAGTCAAGCGAGAGGACAACGTCGTCATGTTTGCCCCGCGCAGTGCCAGCCGAACCGCCAAGGCGCTCGCCGGTACGACCCGGTCACTGGTCAACAGCATGGTCGTCGGCGTCTCCGAAGGCTTCGAGAAGCGGCTCGAACTTCAGGGCGTCGGTTACCGTGCCCAAGCCCGGGGTCGACGATTGAACTTGCAACTCGGCTTCTCGCACCCCATAGATTACGAACTGCCAGAAGGCATCGAGGTTCAAACCACGAGCCAGACCGAGATTGTCGTCAGCGGCATCGACAAACAGCTCGTGGGACAGGTTGCCGCGGAAATCCGCGGGTTTCGGCCACCCGAACCCTACAAGGGCAAGGGCGTGCGCTATCGGAACGAACGCGTGCGACGCAAGGAAGGCAAGAAGAAGTGACGCAGCGCTCTCTGAAACACAGCACGACGGGCCGCGCTAGGAAGGTCAACCGCCTGAAGCGCGCCAAGCGAACGCGGCTCACGATCCGCGAATCGAATACGCTGCGACTGACGGTGCACCGAACGCCGCGCCACATGTACGCGCAGGTGATCGGCACCGAAGACGGCGGCGACCGCGTCCTAGTGCAGGCTTCGACCCTGGATAAGGCGTTGCAGAACGGCAACGGCGGCAATGTCGATGCGGCGAGCGCCGTCGGCACCCTTGTCGCCGAACGGGCCATGGCGGCCGGCGTGCGCAAAGTGGCGTTCGACCGCTCGGGTTACAAGTACCACGGCCGCGTCAAGGCCTTGGCAGAGGCGGCACGCGCCGGCGGATTGGAGTTCTAGCAAAACATGGCTTATTCCGAAGAGATCAAGGAAGAGGGCCTCGTCGAGAAGGTCGTCCACATCAACTTCGTCGTGAAGGTGGTCAAAGGCGGACGCCAGCGCGGGGTCACGGCGCTGGTCGCCGTCGGCGACACCGAGGGCCGCGTCGGATTCGGGCGCGGCAAGGCCCGGGAAACGCCCATGGCGATCCAAAAGGCCAACGAAGCGGCGCGCCGCAACATGGTCGACGTCGAGTTGAACGGCACGACGATCTGGTACCCCGTCAAGGAGAGCTTCGGCGCGTCCACCATCTACATGCAGCCGGCCTCCGAGGGCACGGGCATCATCGCCGGTGACAAGATGCGCGCCGTGTTGGAATGCGCTGGCGTTAGGAACGTCCTCGCCAAGTGCTACGGATCTACGAACCCCGTCAACGTGGTGACGGCAACGTTCCGCGCGCTCACACGAATGAAGTCGCCCCAACTGATTGCCGCGAAACGCGGCAAGACGGTCGAGGAGATCACCGCTTAGCGGCGGGTCGAGGGTTGAGAGGCTGACAACGTGGCGAAGAAGACCGTGAAGATCAAACTCTTGAGGTCGCCCTCCGGAAGGCTCCCCAAGCACCGGGCGTGCCTGGCCGGACTCGGCCTACGCCGTGTCGGCTCGGTGAGCGAGTTGGAGGACACGCCCGCAGTACGCGGCATGATCGACAGGGTCGCGTATCTCCTCGAGGTGGAGAGCAATAGATGACGACTCGGCTGAACAACATCGGCCCGGCGCCGGGCAGCAAGCGGTCGAAGAAACGCGTCGGTCGCGGCATCGCCGCCGGTGGAGGCAAGACCGCGGGCCGAGGCCACAAGGGCCAGCGTTCGCGCTCCGGCGGCAACGTAAGGCCAGGCTTCGAAGGCGGCCAACTGCCACTGCAGAAACGCATTCCGGCGTTCGGTTTCCGGTCGCGCATCGCCTTGAAGACCGCCGAGGTGCGGACATCCGAACTTGCCGGGGCGGCCCGCGACGGCATCGTCGATCTCGACGCCCTCAAAGCGGCTGGCATCGTGTCGAAACGCGTGGCACGAGCCCGGGTATTCCTCTCCGGTGCCGTGTCCCGGGCGATCGAGGTCCGGGGTCTGCCCGTTAGCAAGGGCGCTCGCGCCGCCATCGAGAAGGCAGGAGGCAAGGTCAACTAGTGGCGACGGCGGCGCCGGCCATTACCGGAGCAAGAAGCGGGGGACTGTCCGAGCTACGCTCGCGGCTGCTGTTCGTCCTGTTCGCACTCCTGGTGTACCGGATCGGCACCCACATCCCGGTACCCGGCATCAACCCCGATCAGCTGCGCAACCTTTTCGATGCGAACCAGGGCGGCATACTGGACATCTTCAACATGTTCTCGGGCGGGGCGCTGGAGCGGATGAGCATCCTGGCGCTCGGGGTCATGCCATACATCACGTCGAGCATCATCATGAACCTGTTGACGATGATGTACCCAACGCTGAGCCAGTTGCGCAAGGAAGGCCAGGCAGGCCGTCGCAAGATCACCAAGTACACCCGCTACGGCACGTTGTTGATCGCCCTTATCCAAGGCTCCGCGCTGACCGGCACGCTTGCCGGGCAAGGTCTCGCGTTCACCGCGACCTGGGACTTCTACCTCGTTGCCATCGTCACCTTGGTGACGGGGGCATTGTTCATGATGTGGCTCGGTGAGCAGATCAACGAGCGCGGCGTCGGCAACGGCATATCGCTGCTGATCTTCGCGGGCATCGTATCGGGATTTCCCGGTGCGGTCGGCCAATCCTTCGAAGCAGCGCGGCAGGGCGACATCAACATCCTGGTACTCGGCGCCGTCGCGGCCATCGGTATCGCCATCGTCGGATTCGTCGTCTTCGTGGAGAGCGGCCAACGCCGAATCACGGTCAACTACGCCAGACGCCAACAGGGCCGTCGCATGTACCAGCCGCAGAGCCATCCGCTGCCGTTCAAGATCAACATGGCAGGCGTGATCCCCGCGATTTTCGCATCCAGCCTGCTGCTCGCCCCGGCGTCCATGGCGCAGTGGTTCGGCCAAGCACCCAACATGTCTTGGCTGCAGGACGTGGCGTTGGTCCTTTCGCCCGGACAACCGCTCTATATCCTGTTGTTCGCCGGGGGCATCATTTTCTTCAGCTTCTTCTACACCGCACTGATGCGCGACCCGAAGGAGCTAGCCGACGACCTGAAGCGGCAGGGTGCCTACATTCCCGGCATCCGGCCTGGTCGGCAAACGGCGGACTATCTGGACGACGTGATCACCCGCTTGACGTTCTTCGGATCGATCTACGTCGCCGTGGTTTGCCTGTTGCCGGAGTTCATGGTCGTGTTCTTCAACATCACGTTGCAGTTGGGCGGCACGGCCCTGCTGATCGTGGTGGTCGTGTCCATGGACTTCATGTCGCAAGTGCAGGAACACATGATGTCGAGCCAATACGCGAAGCTCATGGAGAAGTCCAATCTGCGCAGCTACGGTCGCGGCGGACGCGCCAGGACCGGGCGACGGGGCAGCTCGGTACCCCAAAGGCGAAGGTAGGAGTTCGAGGCGAACCTCGAGTCCCCGACAGGGCGGCACCAGGTAAGGATGTACAATGAAAGTCAGGGCATCGGTCAAGAAAATCTGCCGCAACTGCAAGATCGTTCGGCGCAAGGGTGTCGTGCGCGTCATTTGCCGCACGGAACCACGGCACAAGCAGCGTCAGGGTTGAGTGCGGCCGGCAAACGGTAGCGCGACGGAGACTAGGCAAATTCGGGACGGGACAACCCCGTCCCCTACAGGAGAAACAGTGGCACGAATCGCGGGCATCAATATCCCAGACAACAAGCACGCGGAGATCTCTCTCACCTACATTTTCGGGGTCGGTCGCTCGAGTGCGCGCAGGATGTGCGACGCGGTCGGCGTGAATCCAACCGCCCGTATCGGCGAACTCGGGGAAGACGATCTCGACAAGCTACGCGCGGAAGTTTCCAAGGTGGCCATCGAAGGGGATCTCCGTCGCGAGACGCAATTGAACGTCAAACGGCTCATGGATCTCGGCTGCTATCGGGGTATGCGGCACCGCCGGGGACTGCCGGTACACGGTCAGCGCACCCACACCAACGCGCGAACCCGGAAGGGTCCGCCCCGCTTGATCAGAAAATAGCCCGCACTGCCAACGAAGGGAGACGGAATAGGCCAACATGGCGACAGCAACCACGACGAGGAGCCGCAAGGGCCGACGCATTGTCACAGATGGCGTCGCGCACGTGCATGCCTCGTTCAACAACACGATCATCACCATCACGGACCGGCAGGGTAACGCGCTGTGCTGGGCAACGGCGGGCGGGTCCGGATACCGGGGCTCGCGGAAGAGCACGCCGTTCGCCGCACAGGTGGCATCGGAACGCGCGGCAAACAGTGCCATGGAACAGTACGGCATGAAGAGTGTCGACGTGTTCGTCAAGGGGCCCGGCCCCGGGCGCGAGTCGGCGGTCCGCGCAATGAACGCCGCCGGTTTGAAGATCAACAGCATCTCGGATGTCACGCCGATTCCCCACAACGGCTGCCGTCCTCCGAAACGTCGGCGGGTCTGACAAATGGCTAGATATCTGGGACCGAAACTGAAGCTCTCGCGACGCGAGGGTACGGATTTGTTCTTGAAGAGCGGCATCCGGCCGCTCGACTCGAAATGCCGGGCGGACACGATTCCCGGCGAGCATGGTGCCGCGCGACGCCAGAAGGTCAAGGACTTTGCCGTACAACTTAGGGAGAAGCAGAAAGTGCGCCGCTTCTACGGCGTGCTGGAAAAGCAGTTCCGCAACTACTACAAGAAGGCCGATCGGCAGAAAGGCGCGACCGGCGAGAACCTGCTCCGTCTCCTGGAACGCAGGCTGGACAATGTCGTCTACCGGATGGGTTACGGCTGCACGCGCGCGGAGAGTCGCCAACTGGTTTCGCATCGGGCCATCGTCGTCAACGGTTCCGTGGTCAACATTCCGTCCTACCAGGTCACGCCCGAAGACGCCGTCGCCGTTCGCGAGTCCAAGCGAACACAACTCAGGATACGACAAGCCCTCGAACTTGCCAGCCAACGTGGCCCGGTCGAGTGGATCGACGTCGACCCCGACAAGATGGAAGGGATCTACAAGCGCGATCCCGACCGTTCGGAGCTACCCGGCGAGATCAACGAGAACCTGATCGTCGAGTTGTACTCCAAGTAACCGTTTTTTCGCGGAGGAAATCCATGCCACAGTCGGCAACCGAGTTTCTCACTCCTCGACACATCGACGTCGACGAGGTGAGCGACACCCATGCCCGGGTGACGCTGGAACCGCTTGAGCGTGGCTTCGGCCACACTCTTGGCAACACCCTGCGGCGCATCCTGCTGTCGTCCATGCCCGGTGCGGCGATCACGGAAGTCCAGATTCGTGGCGTGGAGCACGAATACACCGCCATGGACGGTGTACAAGAGGATGTGATCGACATCCTGTTGAATCTCAAGGGCGTTGCCGTTCGCCTGCCCGGCGGCGACGCCGCGACCATTCGACTGACCAAAAACGGTCCGGGAGAGGTCATGGCAGGCGACTTCCAACTCACCGGCGATGTGGAAATCGCGAACCCAGATCACGTCATCTGCACCCTGAACGAGAACGGTAGCATCGAGTTGGAAGCCAAGGTCACCCGGGGCCGGGGTTACCAGCCCGTGGAGTACAAGACCGAAGAGGAAGAGGAAACCCGACCAATCGGTGTCCTTCGTCTCGACGCCAGTTACAGCCCGATGCGACGGGTCGCGTACACGGTGGAGAGCGCTCGGGTCGAACAACGCACCGACCTAGACAAGCTCATTCTCGACATCGAGTCCAACGGTACGATCGACCCGGAGCAGGCGATCCGTCGCGCCGCTACCATTCTGCAGCAGCAACTGGCGGTGTTCGTCGACTTCGACAAGGAAGGCGAGACAACCGTCGAGGAAGAAAAGGACGAGGTAGATCCGATACTGCTACGTCCCGTTGACGATCTCGAACTGACGGTTCGCTCGGCGAACTGCCTAAAGGCGGAACACATCTACTACATCGGAGACCTGATCCAGCGCACCGAGGTCGAGTTGCTAAAGACGCCGAACCTCGGCCGCAAGTCGCTCACCGAGATCAAGGATGTACTCGCGTCCCGGGGCCTTGGTCTCGGCATGCGGATCGAGAAGTGGCCGCCCGCGAGCCTGCGCGAAGGAGTGTCCTGACGGACCTTGAGAAGGACGACTGACCGTGAGACATCGAAAGAGCGGACGACAACTGAACCGCACCAGCGCGCATCGAAAGGCGATGTTCGCCAACATGTCCGCATCGCTTTTCGAGCACGAAGTCATCAAGACGACCGTGCCCAAGGCGAAGGAGCTCCGGCGTGTAGCCGAGCCTTTGATTACCCTCGCCAAGAACGACAGCGTCGCCAATCGGCGCCTTGCCTTTAGCCGACTACGCAGCAAGGCGGCCGTCGGCAAGCTCTTCTCGGAACTCGGGCCCCGCTACGAAGACCGGCCCGGCGGTTACACGCGGATCTTGAGAGCCGGCTTCCGGCAAGGCGATGCCGCGCCGATGGCCTACATCGAATTGGTCGGCCGGGAACTCGAGGACGACGAAGAGGACCTCGAAGAAGAGGAATAGCGCTGGCGCGGGTTCGTCTCGACGGGCCGCCGCAAGGGCGGCCCCTACGACGCACGGGGGACCGTTCGTTAGCTATGGCTAGGGAGGACCGGCGTAGGGTTCGAGTTCATAGCGACACGGCTGCTCCATCAATCTCGGGTCATCCTGCTCCTCGAGGATCGCAAGGAGGCGGGCCTCCATCAGACCCCGCACGTTCGCGTATCGAGGATCCTCGGCCACGTTGTTCATGTAGTCCGGGTCTTCGTTGAGATCGTAGAGTTCCTCCCGCGGTCGCTTCCCGAAAGCCAAGTCGTATAGCGGCTCGACATCGAGTTCCTCGCGGTGATGGATCATCCATGCCTTGGTCGGACTGGCGTCGAAGTCCGCGTAGGCCGCGAAGGTGTTCGAGGCAAGCGTCGGGTAGTCGGGTGCCTGCGCTCGAGGGTCGTCGAGTCCCTTGGGGTCGCCCATCGGCCAACGATCCGGCTCGAAGTTGACGATATAGATGAAATCCTTCGTCCGTAGTGACCGCTGCGGATACGGCAGATGGCCTTCACGGGCAAACGCGACATGACGCTCCCGACCCGTGACGACGCAATCGCGGGAAGCGTCAACCTGGCCGCTGCCGGGGGCTTCAAGGATCGGTATGAGGCTCCTGCCCGTCATGCTGTCGGGGATGTTGATGCCGCCGGCTTCGCAAAACGTCGGCCCCAAGTCCATCAGGTTCACGAAGTCGTCGACGACCCGGCCCGCGCGGGTACGCTCGGGCCACCGCACCGCCAGGGCAACTTCGCAGCCGATGTCGTACAAGTTGCACTTGGCCCGCGGCATGCCGGGGATGCCGTGATCGCCGCTAACCACGACCAGTGTGTTGTCCCACTCGCCGATGGCGACTAGCTCTTCGCACAGAATGCCCAAGCCCTTGTCGAGGGCCTGACACTCGCCGAGATAGTCGGCGGCGTCTTCCCGGATTTCGTGTACATCCGGCAGAAATCCCGGCAACCTGCCCTCCAGAGCATCCGGCTCGATCCCCCACAACGCCTTTCCGGAACCGCGTTCCCACGTTCGGTGGGTATTCGTCGGTCCCCACCAATAGCAGAACGGCCGATCATTCGCTCGCGCGGCGAGGAACGCGCGAAAGTTCTCCCGAGTCTCGTCGTACAGCGCCTGCTTCGCACCTTCGGTACCGAGCGTCGCCGCGTTGGCCGTGACCCAATGCGAGAACTGATTGAAGTCCCGACCGGCCGGCTCGTAGCGCGTGCGGGCTGCACCGATCGGTGCATTGAGGGTCCTTCCCGGGCTCCAAACCTTGTACTGGTAGCCGACGAAATAGCCGTTCTTCTCCAGTTCGAGGGGAAACGTCGGAATTGTCTCGTCCCAAACCGCGCCCTGCAGGATCGCGCCGAGACCCGTCTGCCAGAAGTACTGGCCCGCCAGGATGGAACTGCGACAGGGGGTGCAGGATGGCGCGGGAACCAGGGCGTTCAGGAACAGCGCGCCCTCGGCGGCGATCCGGTCGAAGTTCGGGGTCTCGATCAGTTCGTTCAGGGATCCTGGGCCTTCGTGCTTGGCGTAGGCACGGGCGTAACGACCCCAATCGTCCGCAAAGGCAAAGAGAATGTTGGGTCGCATCAAACGCACGACCTACCCGATGGCGTGCCTGGCGCCAGGACCGAGCAGGCGTGCAGTCCGACTACGGGGTCGACCCGGTCGAAGCCGTATTGCGTCGCCAGCTTGTCGACCAACCGGGGCGTCACTTCCGCCACGGAACATCCACCCGTCAACGCGGCCATCGTCGTCACGCCGGTGCCCATCAGGCCGCACGGAACGATGCGGGCGTATGGCGTCAGATCCACATCGACGTTGAGGCTCAAGCCGTGGTAGCTGTATCCACGGCGTACCCGCAACCCCAACGCCGCGATCTTGTCCCGACCCACGTAAACGCCCGGCGCGTCCGGACGGCCCGCCGCAGCGATACCGTAGTCGGCGAGCAACGCGACTATGCTGGCTTCGATGTTGCGAACCAGGGTACGCACACTCAAGCCCAACCGTCTCAGGTCGAACATCAGGTAGCCCACGATTTGGCCGGGGCCGTGATAGGTCACCTGGCCGCCGCGGTCGCTCTGAACGACGGGAATGTCACCTGGTGCCAGCAGGAATTCCTCCCGCCCCGCTTGGCCCTGCGTGAACACCGGTGCATGCTCGGTAAGCCACAATTCATCCGCGGTTGTTTCACCTCGGGCATCGGTGAACGTGCGCATCGCCCGAAACACCTTCTCGTAGGCGGTGTCGCACCCGAGATTCCTGACAACAAGACGTGTCACTGGTCTGCATCACCCATAAGCGCGCCTCATGGCTGCGGCGCTTCGCACTCGCTGTGCGCCGACGCCGCCTCCGGCCCAGCCACTCCGACCGATGATAGTGCCAGTGTGCCGCGTCCGAAATAACATGACATCGTCCGCGCCGAACAACCAACCGGGTGGCTTGGCTTAGTACTCGTTTTGAGGGCGGCACATCCTCGCTATAGGGTCACGGCTATTCGGAATCGGAACCCTAGTTAGGACTCCGTTGGCGCATCGGTATCCAGCGGTACATCGGGGTCCGTCGGCGCATCGGCTTTCGGCGATGTGCCGGGGTTCGGCGCTTTCTCTTCGTCGGAATCGGAGAACAGGCCACTCACAAACCGCTCCAGGTCGTCACCCCGGCGCGAGAAAAACCCGGCCTCGGGAACCGCCGTCTGGGCCAGCAGACTACGCTCGGCCAAGACCTCATCGTCGAGTGTGACCCGAACCACGCCCAACGTATCACCCTCGGCAATGGGCGCCTCGATGCCGTCCGGGATGTCGAGAACGGCGCTGAGATCATCGTAGCGACCACGGGGTACGGTTATGCGGATCGGTGCGTCGATGCCCACAGTCACTTCCTCTACCGTCCCGTACCATACCCTCGGCGTGGCGAGCGGTTCCCCGCCACCGTAGAGATCGTGGGTCTCAAAATACCGAAAACCGTAGGCAAGGAGCTTTTGGGTATCGCGCAGTCGATCCTCGTCGTTCTCGGACCCCATGACGGCGGCGATCAAGCGCGTTCCTTCGCGAAGCGCAGCAGCAACCAAGCAATAGCCAGCCGCCTCGGTCATACCCGTCTTGACGCCATCCACGGATTTGTCGCGCCACAGCAACCGGTTGCGGTTCACCTGCGGACGTTCGATCTCGCCGTATTGGAACGACTTCTCCGAATACATGCGATAGTGATCCGGAAATCGCTCGATGAGCGCGGCCGACAGGATGGCCATGTCCTTGGCTGAGGAGTAGTGGCCGTCGTCGGGCAGTCCCGACGCGTTCACGAACCGGGACGCGGTCATCCCGAGATCCTTCGCATGCATATTCATCATGTCCGCGAACGCGTCTTCGGCGCCGGCTATGTATTCCGCAACCGCAACGCTTGCGTCGTTGCCGGAGACGATGATGATCCCCCGCAATAGATCGTTCAGCGAAACCTCAGTTCCCTCGCGGACGAACATCTTCGAACCACTGGTGCGCCATGCCTTGACGCTTATGGGCACTTGGTCGTCGAGGGCGATGCGTCCAGCCGACAACTCCGCAGCCGCCACGAAACTCGTCATGATCTTGGTGAGACTCGCCGGCGGCAACGGCTCGTCGCTGTCGCGCTCGGCCAGCACCGTTCGTGTTTGACCGTCCATGAGGATATAGCTCTTGGCGGAAATCGAAGGCGGATCCGGGACGATGGCGGGTGCGCCTTGAACGGTCGCGGTTACCAAGATGACCACCGTGGCCGCAACCGTTCGTATTCTGCGCGCAGACGCGGATGTACTCATGGCTTACTCCTGAATCGACTGTTCCTGATTGGCTGCTTCCACTGGCTCACGGCGTCGCGGTGGCCGAATGGGCAACCGGAGAAACGCCCCGGGACCAAGGCGGGTATGCCGTCTCGGTAAGAATGACCGGCCTCGGCCGATCCGCGAAGACAAGCAAGGACTGTAGTCGTTCCGCTGCTTCGAATGTTGCGAACGGCCCGATCCGCACGGCGAAGGTGTCCTCCACCCGCACGACGAACGCGTTCCTGGACGTCAGGGCAGTGACTTCGTCCCGCGCACCACGTGCACTGGACGCGTTGGCGTAGATGCCTGTATCCACGAAGAACCGCGCGACGCGCGACGCACGTCGTTCGTCAGCCGCCGACGTTGCCGCCAGCGATTCGACACGTACCCGCGCCGTGCCCGTTCGCTCGAAACCAAGCTTCACGGCGGCGGCATAGGAAAGGTCGATGATCCGCTCCGGGTGGAAAGGTCCACGGTCGTTGATCCGGACGATCGAACTCTTGCCGTTGTGCAGGTTGGTAACACGCGCATATGTGGGTATGGGCAAACTGCGGTGCGCCGCTGTCAATTCGTACATGTCGTAGGGCTCCCCGCTCGACGTGGTTCGACCGTGGAACTTCGTGCCGTACCAAGACGCCCGTCCGACCTGGTCGTAACCCGCTGCGCTATCCATGACCTGGTAGTGCTTGCCGAAAACCACGTAAGGGTTGTTGCCGCGCCGGCTCTTGGGATCGTTGCGCACGACGGGATCGGGCAAGTTGGCCAGCGACGGCGGCGGCGCGGCCGGTGCCGAGTCCTTGATGATGACCGGGTCACTGGCCACCACCTTGGGTTCGGGCTCAACGGAAGCCGGTGTCGGAGCGGTGGCGCAACCGCCGACGACCACGGCCACGAGCGCTGCACCGCACGGGAAACGCCCGGCCAATTGCCGGACCCGCCAACGCACCGGCATGCGCGACCGGGATCCATCCCGTGCCATGCGACGAGGAACCGTCACTGTCGACTCGCGCCCTCGAAGCCCGACCGGATTGCTTCGCTCAACTGCAATACCGCGAGCGCGTACATTGCACTTCGGTTGTACCGGGTGATCACGTAGAAATCGTGTCGTGCCAGCCAGTACTCCCGGCTCGCCGCCAACTCCATCGTGAACAAGGCTGCCATTTCCGCATCTTCAATCGCGTTCGGCACAACGGCACCCCGCTTCCGCAGTTCGCTCACGGTATGCGTGAGTTCCAGACCGGTATCGGCAAGCTCGAGTACCCGATCATCGCCAATCTCGACCCGGACGGCCGCCGGTTCTTCGCCCTTCCACCCGTGCCGTGCGAAGTAGTTGGCGACGCTGCCGATCGCATCCGTTTTGTTCGACCAGATGTCGCGACGGCCATCGCCGTCGAAGTCGACCGCGTAGTTTCGGTAGCTCGACGAGATGAACTGTCCGTAGCCCATGGCGCCTGCGTACGAACCCACGGGGGCGAAGGGATCCTTGTCCTCCTCCCGGACCAAGAGTAGGAATTCGGTCAACTCGCTTTTGAAGAACGCGGCCCGTCGCGGGTAGTCGAACGCCAGGGTCGCCAGCGCGTCGATGACGCGGTGACTGCCGAGAATTCGACCGTAGAAAGTCTCCACGCCGATGATGGCGACCACGATTTCAGCCGGTACGCCGTAGCGATCCCTCGCGGCGTCGAGGGCTTCCCGATGTGTTTTCCAAAACTCGACACCCCCGGCGGTGCGCTTGTCCGTGAGGAAGATCCCCCGGTATTGGTGCCAAGCCAGTGCCTTCTCGGCGGGTCTCGAGATCTTGCGGATCACCTCGGCGCTTTTTTCGGCACCCGTGAACACGTCGACCAGCCAATCCCTGTGGAAACCGTGTTCGGACACGAGCCCGTCGATATAGTCAACGACCTCCGCCCGGGTCGAGTAGTCGGCCCGTACGCACCCGGCGGGGAAGGCGAGAACCGCAGCGAGGATCGCACGGCACGCCAGGGAGCGAATTCCGGACTGTTCCATTGCCGGTAGCACCTATCGAGGTCCTCCTTTACCAGTGCTTCTACTAGCGCGTCTCCGGAGTACCGGAGTCGTCCTCGACGGGCTGCCGCTAGCGGCGAATCCGACGACCTCCTAGTCTACTTGAACAAACGCCGGCGTTGTGACGGCAACAACGCCCCCTTGCTACCGGTTCCCATGCGCATAGATGGACATGACGATGCCGAAACCGAGCGACAGCGTTACCGCCGACGTGCCTCCATAGCTGACCAAGGGAAGCGGTACACCGACCACCGGCAGAAGCCCGGATACCATGCCGACGTTGACGAACACATAGGCGAAGAACACCAAGGTCAGACCACCAGCAGCCAATCGTCCGAACGTGTCCTGGGCTTCGGTTGCCATCAGCATCGCACGGGCCACCACGAGCAGGTAGAGAACCAGGAGCAAGGTGATGCCCACCAACCCGAGTTCCTCACCGATCACCGCAATGATGAAGTCCGTTTGGCTCTCGGGCAGGAAATCGAGCTGGCTCTGGGTACCGTTGAACAGGTCCTTCCCCGAGAACCCGCCTGAGCCGATGGCGGCCTTCGATTGAATGATGTTCCAGCCGGCATCCTGAGGTTGTCGCTCCGGATCGAGAAATGTCAGCACTCGCCCCTTCTGGTAAGGGGTCATGACGAACCAAAGCGCCGGGGACGCAAGGGCGGCCAGCACTGTCATTCCACCCACGACACGCCAGCGAATGCCCGACATGACGATCACCGCAACACCGCCCACCGCCACCATCACCCCCGTGCCCAGGTCGGGTTGCGGCACGATCAGGGCGGTCGGCAAGATGCAAAGCGCAAGGGCCACCAGCACGTGGCGGATGCGCGGCGGCAGCGGCCGTGCGTGGAAGTACCAGGCAATCGCCAGCGGAGCCGCCAGTTTCATCAACTCGGAAGGCTGGAAGCTCGGAAGTCCCGGAAGATCGAGCCAACGTTGCGAACCCTTCGCGGTCGTGCCGAAGAGCAGCACGGCAATCAACAGCACGATTCCAAGAAGGTAGATCGCCGGAGCCCAACGCAGGTAGACCCGGGGGTTCAGTTGCGCGGCAACGACCATCACCGCGAAAGCGGCCCCGATGCGCAGCACCTGGTTGGCGAGCGTCCCGAGATCCCTGTGCGACGCGCTGTAGAGGACCAGCAAGCCGAAAGCAACGATTGAACCGAGTCCAAGCAGCAGCCAGGGGTCGAGACGCAGCCGGGTCAGCGCGCGCCCCGGGACACCGCCGATAGGGAGTGCGTGCGCGTAGTCCGAGGGCACCGTTCAATTCCCCGGGGGCCGACCCGACTCGCTGGCCAACGCCATGGATTCGGAAGTGCCCCAGGGCAGAGCCGACTCCACCTCCGGCGCAGCCACGCCGACCTCGCGTGAAACAACCGCGTCCGGTCGCGATGCTCCCGGTCGCACTTGGTCCGTCGAAGGCGACGACGACGCCAGTGCCGGCAACAGGTAGTGGTCGATGACCTCTCGTGCTACCGGCCCCGCCACGGAGCTGCCGCTGCCGCCGTTCTCAACGAGCACGCAAACGGCAATCCGGGGCTCGTCTACCGGGGCGAAGGCGATAAACCACGCGTGCTTGCGGCTGAATTCGTCAAGCTCCTCTTCGTCGTACTCCTCGCCCTGGGCGATTCCCACCACCTGGGCCGTTCCGGATTTGCCGGCCATTCGGTACGCGATGTCCTGACCGATATATGCCCAAGCCGTACCGTTCTGCCGGTAGCCCTGGTTGCCCCTATGCACGACGGCTTCCATGGCTTCGACCATCTTCTGCCAGTCATCGGCGCCAAGCCCCGTGCCCCCGGCACCGAGTCCGACCACCTGGGATTGTTCCTCGCCACCGTCGAACTCGGATAGATCCGCATCATTGCCGAGCAGCATCCGTGGTCGGACCACCCGGCCCCGGTTGGCGATGATCGCGGCGACGGTCGCGAGTTGCAGCGGCGTGGCGAGCAAGTCGCCCTGACCTATCGACAGGTTCAGGTTGTCGCCCGGGTACCAGCCTTCGCCCCGGGCACCCATCTTCCACTCGCTGTCCGGCAGCAATCCGGGAGCGGCGTCCGCCACGTCGATGGACAAGACGCGTCCGTAGCCAAGCTGCGCGGCGAAACGCGGCAACGCGTCCACCGGCAACTTGGCCCCGAGGTCGTAGAAATAAACGTTGGAGGAACGGTAGATCGCCCTGTGCAGGTCGACCACCCCTTGGCCGCCGGTATTGGACTTAGTCCAGCTCCAGTCCCGGAAAACCCTGCGGCTGTTGGGAAGCCGGTATTCGCCATTGTCGACGATCGTGCGCTCCCAATCGGTGACCCCCGCGGCCAACGCAGCGAGACCCACGACGGGTTTGAAGGTGGAACCGGGCGCATAGCGGCCATTCGTAGCACGGTTGAACAGCGGTTTCCTCGGCGAGTTGGCCAACTCGTCGTATACCGTTGGATCCACTCCGGTGACGAACAGGTTGGGATCGTAGCCCGGCTCGCTCGCCATGGCGAGAATGCCGCCTGAACGCGGATCAATGGCCACCACCGCCCCGCGACGATCGCCAAGGGCCTGCGCAGCGGCCACCTGCAGCGACGAGTCAAGATGCAAGGTGAGGTTCTCGCCCGGGATCGGCGGATTCCGGTCAAGTTCGCGTTGCTCCCGGCCATGGGCATCGACCTCGACCTGTCGCGAGCCCGGTTCGCCGTGCAGCGAGTGCTCGTAGAAGGCCTCGATGCCACGCCTTCCGACGAACTGGGTGCGGCTGTAGCGCCGCCGGTCCAGTCGCCGGATGTCCTCGGGTGTCTTGCGCCGGACGGACCCGACCGCGTGGGCCATTACCTCGCCGTAGGGGTAGTGTCGAACCGTGTCCGGTTTGACCTGGACACCGGTCAGACGGTGACGGTTGACCTCGATGACGGCGCGTTCCTCGGGGGAGATGTGCAGCTTGACCCGGATGGGCGAGTGCGGATAGCTCTCGCTCGCCAGCGTGTGGAACGCCTCGATCTCTTCGTCCGATAGCTCGACCAACGCGCCGATCTCGGACAGCGTGGCGTCTACGTCCTCGGTAAGTTCCGGGATTACGAAAACCGAGAACACGGGCACATTGTCGGCCAAGAGGTCGCCCCCGCGATCATAGATTCGACCCCGCGGAGGCGGTACGCCGAACATTTGGATGCGGTTGTCCTCCGATATCGTGCGGTACTCGTCGTGCTTGAACACCGTAAGCCACACCATGCGGGCGATCAGCACGCAGCACATCACCGCAACCACCAAGAACACCACCAAGGTACGCGACGCGAAGTCGCGGCGTTCCTGGTCGACGTCTTTCAGTTGCGCACGCTGTCGAGCACGGTCGCGATTGAACACGTCCTTGGCAGCATTCCAACCAGGAATAGTCCGAATCATCAGACCTGCACCTTGGTCCGGGCCGTACTCATCGGTGGTACGGATGACCCGCGAGAATCATGGCCGCTCGATACAACTGTTCGGCAAGCACGACCCTGACCAGAAGATGGGGCAAAGTCAGATTGGACAACGACAGCACGTGGTTCGCTCGTTGCCGTGCCTGCGGTCCCAATCCTTCGACACCGCCCACAAGAAAGGCGACATCGCGACCCTGCATCCGCCACTCGGCCATGAGGGCCGCTAGGTCTTCGCTCGAGACCGCCGTTCCGCACCGGTCCAGCGCGACCAGCATCTCCCGTTCGCGCACGGCGTCGAGCAGTCGTTGCTCGTTGGTCTGTCCGCGCCGCGCCGACACGACGACCAGTTCGAGCTTCTCCAAGGACAATCGATGAGCGTATTCGGAAAACCCTTCGTCGATCCATCCTGGCGCTTTTCCAACCGTGAGGATTCTGAGCTTCAATGGCTCAACGACCCGTCTTGAGCACCGGCCTTGGATGCGGACGCTTGCCCCACGGACTGTTCCGGTTGCTCCCAAAGGCGTTCCAAATCGTAGAAGCGACGTGCTTCGGTACTCATGACGTGGACAACGACATCGGCAAGATCGATCAGTACCCAGTCGTTCTGTTCACGACCTTCCGTGCCGAGTATTTCGGCCCCGCTTCGCTTCGCCGCCACTAGAACGTTGTCGACAATCGCCTTGACGTGACGGTTGGACGTTCCCGTTACGATCACCATCGTATCGGTCAACTCGGTCAGCTCGGACACGTCCAACGCCACCGGATCGACGCCCTTGCGGTCGTCAACCGCGGCCACGACGAGCGCCGCCAAAAGCCTCGCGGGCCCGGTGTCTGGCCCCGCCTCCCAACTCCCGACGCCTTTGTGGGCCTTGCGTCGGTTCGAACCGTCGCGAGGCTGACCAACCCCTGGGTCGTTCAATTCACTGGTCTTGACGGCATCGCTCCTTAAGGCTGGGCCCGCCCGCGTTCGCCTCCGCAGGACCGGTACAGACCTCGTCGCCAAATATATGTCCACACATCGGACGGTAGCAACGCCCTCGCATCGCCGCCTTCAGCCACGATCCGACGCACTTCGCTCGCGGAAACGTCGAGCATGGCGTTGCGCAGGCAGAAAAGGCCACCGCATGGGCGCTCGACGAGATCCGAAACCTTGTCGACGATCTCGAAACCCCGGGGTACGAATGGCACGGACCGATCGTGGCCGGGTCGGTCCAGAACGACGAAGTGGCAGAGCGTGGCTAGTTCACCCGCGCGATGCCAGGATGGGACGTCGGCCAGCGCGTCCCGGCCAATCAACCAGACCAACGGCTCCGTGCCACGGAGTTCGCTGAGCGAGTCGACCGTGTACGACGGACCCGGCCGGACGATTTCCAGGTCGGATGCCAGCAGGTCGGGAGTTCGCCGCGTTGCGAGGCGCAACATTTGCCACCGGTCGTCGATGCCCGCCAGGGGGTCGGCGCGATGCCCGGGCCGGGCCGCCAGCAACAACGTGACGTTCGGGATAGCCAGGGCCGCTTGGGCACGCCGGGCCGCATGGAGATGGCCGAGATGAACCGGGTCAAACGTGCCACCGAGAATCGCCTTCACACCGCCGTCAACCCTTCAACTTCGTGATGAGACGTCTGATCTCGACCAAGCGTTCCCTAGGCGATTGCATCTGAAGCAGGCTTTGCCGGGTCTCGGCTTCCAACGGCAGGAGCTCCGCCAGCCGCCAGCTAACCGACCGCGCATCGTCGTAGTCGATTTCAAGATCGAGTTTCTCGATCATCGGGTGCTTGACGAGTACGCGAAGCGTGTCGACAAGCGAAGAAAACTCCTCTCCCAACTGGCTGTGCGGCTCCTCGGCAAGGAAGTCAACCTCGGCCATCACCAGGTGATCGGGCGCTTCCCACGATCGTTCAATACGGAACTTGTCGCTGCCCATACAGACAATGCCCAACACGCCGTTGGCAAGCTGGCTGAAGTCAACGATCCGGGCGTAGGTGCCGATGTTGAACAACGACGGCGGACCTGACCCGGCGAACGTCTCCGTGCCTTCGCGGATCAGAACCACGCCAAAACCCGTGCGCGTTTTCATGCATCGCCCCACCAGGTCGAGGTAACGGGGTTCGAAGATCTGCAGGGGTAGCCGACCGCCGGTGAACAGTACGTGGCCTAGCGGAAACAGCGGAATCTGTCGACGATCGGGCATCGTCTCAACCATATCACCTCCATCGGACAAACGCCGAAGCCCCAAGCCCTAGCGCGACCCTGCGGTCGCGTTGGGAGTCGCTTGTCGCGAAACTTCCACGGCGCACGTCTAGCCCGGTTCAGGCGCGTGCAACTGGCGGCCAACGGCTTTCCACAACCGTACGCCGCACCCGTAGACTTCGATCATGGAACCGTCACCCAGTCTGCCGCAGATCGTCGTCCTGGCGCTCATCCAGGGGATCACCGAATTCCTGCCGGTTTCGAGTTCCGCGCATTTGATTCTTCCCGCTGCGCTAACCGACTGGCCCGACCAAGGAATCGCCTTCGACGTCGTTGTCCATCTCGGCACGCTTGTCGCCGTAACCGCGTACTTCCGCCGCGATCTAATGGGTTTCGCGCGGAGCGGGGTTTCGTTGGCGGTGCACCGCCGGTGGGACGACAACCTGGATCTATTGGCGAAAGTCGGCGTCGCCACACTCCCCATCGTCATCGTCGGCTTCTTCTTCAAGACCCCGATCGAGTCGCACCTGAGATCGACGACGGTCATCGCGGCGGCCACGATCGCGTTTGGCATCGCGCTGTGGCTCGCCGACCGGCATCGCGGCGAACGCATCACCCCAAGCTATCTTCAAGCCACGCTGATCGGCCTCGCGCAGGCCGTCGCACTGGTTCCGGGCACCTCGAGATCCGGAATCACGATCGCCGCAGCCCTGGCGCTGGGTCTTGCGCGTCCCGCCGCCGCGCGGTTCTCGTTCCTGCTGGCGATCCCGGCAATCGTCGGCGCCGCAATCTACACCGTGGTGGACGCCAGTCCCGATACGCCCCTGCCATGGATCGACCTAGGCTTGGGGTTCGCCCTTGCCGGCGCAAGCGCCTTCGCCTGCATCACCGTGTTCATCCGTTTTGTCGAACGCGTAGGCATGACGCCCTTCGTGATCTACCGCGTGGCGCTGGGTGTCGCCCTGCTGGCTCTCGCCTGACGATCTGTCGGCGCGAAGTGTCCGTCGCCCGGCACTACGAGTCTGTCATCTCCTTCGGCATCTCGACGTTCGAGCAGATCGAATCGCGCGAGCGGCCCGGCGAGCTCGCCGCAGGAGTGGCGTTTCGGCGATATCTCCAGATTGCGCACCGCTATCTCGAAGCCGCCGTCTTCTGGCGCGGCGGATGCGGGCGGAACGGTCGTGCACCCGCCCGCGAAGACCGCGAGGCCAGCCGCGCATAGGCTCGTAGAGGCAGGGCTTGTCCCCGCCCGCATGTTTCGACACGACTCGGTCACAACAGACACGGGACGCCACAAGGGCGTCCCCTACGTGTCTGTGGCGCAACCCCTAGAACGGAATGTCGTCCTCGAAATCGTCGGAGTCGGCAGCCGGCTTAGGCGATGACGGCGGAGGGCTGGGGCGAGTCTGGTCGCGTCCCTCGCGCTCGGATGAACCGCCACCTCGTTCGGGGTACCCGCCCCCGTCATCCGGCCGGCCAATACCTCCGCCACCGCCGCGGCTGTCGAGCATTTGCATCTCGTTGGCGACGACCTCGGTCGTGTAGTGGGTTTGACCGTCACGTTCCCAGGAGCGGGTCTGCAAGCGCCCTTCGATATAAACCTTCGAGCCACGGCGCAGATACTCGCCCGTGATTTCCGCCAGCCGGCCGAAACACACCACGCGATGCCACTCCGTCCGCTCTTGCTGCTCGTTCGTGGTCCGGTCACGCCACTGTTCCGAGGTAGCAATACTGAAATTCGTCACCGCGCGACCGTCCTGGGTGTACCGCACGTCCGGATCCCTGCCGAGATTGCCGATGAGAATGGCTTTGTTGACGCCCCGGGCCATGTCCGCTCCGCTACCAAGTGACTACGCAAAGAGTGTAAGCCCTTCGAGCCTGCGAACCATAGGGATATCGCCCAAAGCCGGTGTAAGCCATTGCCCCCGGCGACTGCGGCAAAACGTTCCTTCAAGGCAAGCGGCTATTGCCCGTAGAGCACCATCGGCGTAAGTTGGGGTGTTTTACTCGAAGGTGTCCGAACTTGGCGAAGCCACGCGCAAAGTCAAAGAAAATCAGCGCGTTGCCAGAGCCTGCGGGTAGCCATCGCCTCCACAACGGGACTTCGGAAACGCCCGGTCTAACGAATATCGCCGTACGCGGCGCGCGCACCCACAACCTCAAGAACGTCGATCTCGACATTCCCCGCGACAAGCTCGTCGTCATCACCGGCTTGTCCGGCTCCGGAAAGTCCTCGTTGGCCTTCGATACCCTCTATGCCGAGGGCCAGCGCCGCTATGTCGAGTCTCTGTCGGCCTACGCCCGACAGTTCCTGTCCATGATGGAAAAACCCGACGTCGACCACATCGAGGGCTTGTCCCCGGCGATCTCGATCGAACAGAAATCCACGTCCCACAACCCCCGTTCTACGGTCGGCACGATCACCGAGATCTATGACTACCTGCGGCTCCTGTTCGCGCGCGTCGGTGAACCGCGCTGTCCCGTTCATGGCCATCCCCTCGACGCACAGACCGTCAGCCAGATGGTCGACCAGGTAATCGCGGTACCGGAGGGACTGCGGATCATGGTCCTCGCACCGGTGATCCGAGACCGCAAGGGCGAGCATCAGCACGTATTCTCGGAACTCACCGCCAACGGCTTCATCCGCGCTCGCATCGACGGCATCGTCACCGACCTCGACCACCCGCCGGATCTCGATAAGAACAAGAAGCACACCATCGAAGCCGTGGTCGATCGCCTCCGGGTCCGTGACGATGCCCAGCAACGCTTGGCGGAGTCGTTCGAGACGGCGTTGCAGCTTGGCGAAGACGTCGCCGTGGTCAGCTTCCTGGATGCGGAGGACCGCGAAGACCTGACCTTCAGCGCCCGCTTCGCCTGCCCGGAGTGCGGCTACAGCATCAGCGAGCTCGAGCCGCGCATGTTCTCCTTCAACAACCCGGCGGGCGCGTGTACCGCCTGTGACGGCCTGGGGGTGAAACAGTATTTTGACCCCGACCTCGTGGTCGCCGACGCCGACCTCACCTTGGCAGAGGGCGCGATACGGGGCTGGGATAGGCGAAACGTCTACTACTTCCACATGCTCAAGTCGCTATCGCGACACTATGGCTTCGATATCGACCGACCCTACAAGCGGCTCAAGAAAGCGCACAAGGATGCGATTCTGTACGGCTCCGGAAACGAGCGCATCGACTTCAGCTACATCAACGACCGGGGCGACAAGATCGTCCGCCGGCATCGTTTCGAGGGCGTCATTCCCAACATGGACCGGCGCTATCGGGAGACCGAGTCAAGCATGGTGCGGGAGAGCCTCACCCGTTATCTCACGGTGCGTGCCTGCCCGGCCTGCAACGGCTCGCGTCTGAAGGAGGAGTCGCGCCACGTCTACATCGAGGGTGCAGCGCTACCGATGCTGACGAAAGGATCCGTGGAGGCCATCCTTGAACACTTCAATTCGATGAAGCTCACCGGCCAACGGGGCGAGATCGCCGAGAAGATCGTCAAGGAGATCCAGGCCCGCTTGCAGTTCCTGGTCGACGTAGGACTCAACTACCTGACCCTCGACCGCAGCGCCGAGACCCTGTCGGGCGGAGAAGCCCAACGCATCCGGCTCGCGAGCCAGATCGGTGCCGGCTTGGTGGGCGTCATGTACATCCTCGACGAACCCTCCATCGGTCTGCACCAACGTGACAACGCCCGGCTGCTGCGAACCCTCACCCATCTGCGCGACCTCGGCAACACCGTGATGGTGGTCGAGCACGACGAGGAAGCCATCCGCACCGCCGATCACGTCATCGACATCGGTCCGGGTGCCGGGGTACACGGCGGCGAGATCGTGGTCGCCGGTCCGCTCGACGACGTTCTCGAATGCGATCGGTCCATTACCGGCGAATACCTTGCCGGCAAACGCGCCATCGCGACCCCCGGCGTTCGGACACCGTGCGATGAGACGCGACTCCTGAAGTTGGTCAAGGCGAGCGGGAACAATCTTCGCGACGTGACCGTAGACATTCCCGTCGGGTTGCTCACCTGCGTCACAGGCGTTTCTGGATCCGGCAAGTCCACACTGGTCAACCAGACCCTCTACCCGATCACCGCGCGGGAACTGAACGGCGCCATTAGCGTCACCGCTCAGCCCTACGCCGACATCGAAGGCCTCGACAACCTGGACAAGGTGGTGGACATCGACCAGAGTCCCATCGGCCGGACGCCCCGATCCAATCCGGCCACCTACACCGGCTTGTTCACGCCCATTCGGGAACTGTTCGCGCAAACCCAGGAGTCTCGTGCCCGCGGCTACCGACCCGGTCGGTTCAGCTTCAACGTTCGGGGCGGGCGTTGCGAGGCCTGCCAAGGCGACGGCGTCATCAAGGTGGAGATGCACTTCCTGCCCGATATCTACGTACCCTGCGACGTTTGCAAGGGCAAGCGCTACAACCGCGAAACCCTCGAAGTGCGCTACAAGGGCAAGAACATCCACGAAGTCCTCGACATGACCATAGAGGAAGCTCACGAGTTCTTCGACGCCGTGCCCATGTTGAAGCGCAAGCTCACTACCCTCGTCGACGTGGGGCTCTCCTACGTGCGCCTCGGCCAAAGTGCCACCACGCTTTCCGGCGGCGAAGCACAACGCGTCAAGTTGTCCCGGGAACTCTCCAAGCGAAGCACTGGCAAAACGCTCTACATCCTGGACGAACCCACGACCGGACTGCACTTCCACGACATTTCACAACTGCTGGACGTGTTGCACCGGCTTCGCGACCAGGGCAACACCGTGGTCGTGATCGAGCACAACCTCGACGTGATCAAGACCGCCGACTGGGTTATCGACCTCGGACCCGAAGGCGGGGCCGGTGGCGGCGAACTGATCGCCGCGGGTACGCCGGAAGAGGTTGCAAAGGTTGGCGAATCCTACACGGGCCAGTTCCTCGCCAAGGTGCTCGACGCGTAGGCCCGAAACCCCGTAGCGACGCAAAGCCGGGCCGGCCGCGTCCGAAGGACGCGCGTTCGCCATTCGCTGTGCGCTCTGACGCGCCGCTTGCGGCGCGCCGACTCCGCCTCCGGCCCCGCCACTCCGACCTGTCCATGAAACCCAACGAGCCACAGGCACCGCCACACGCTTGCAGGATGCACGAGTTCATCCACATTCTCCCCACCCGGATCATTGCACAGAGGAGCAGCCGGTTGACGAGCAGGTCGGGCAGCCCGGATCCCTGGTCAGCTTGAACTTGCGCCATTCCATGCGTTTGGCATCGAGGTGCAGCACGTACCCGGCCAGGCTCTCCCCGACGCCCGCCACGATCTTCACCGCCTCCATCGCCTGGACGCTCCCGACGATGCCCACAAGCGGCGCCGCGACGCCGTTCTCGGCACAGTTCAGCGCCTCGTCCCCCGCATCGCCGTATAGGCAACGGTAGCAGGGCGCGCACTTGCGCCGAGGATCGATGACGGTGACCTGTCCCTCGAGGCGTATCGCCGCCCCGGATACCAACGGCGTCTTCGCCCGGACGCAGGCCTCGTTGATGGCGTAGCGTGCCGCGAAGTTGTCCGTTCCGTCGAGCACGACATCCGCTTCGGCAACCGCCCCGGCCAATGCGGCACCCTCCAATCTAGAGGCGACCCGCGCCACCCGCGTAGCCGGGTTGAGGGCGGCAATCCGTTCGGCGGCGGACTCGACCTTGGCCCGGCCCAGCGAGTCCTGATCGTGAATGATCTGACGTTGCAGGTTGGACACGTCCACCGTGTCGTGGTCCACGAGCGTCAGCGAGCCGACGCCGGAGGCGGCCAGGTAGAGCGCGGCAGGGGATCCGAGGCCGCCGAGGCCCACGACCAGTGCTCTGGCATCGAGTAGCGCTTGTTGTCCCGCGACATCGAATTCCGGCAGCATGATTTGCCGGCTGTAGCGGAGCAGTTGGTCGTCGTTCACGGTGCTGCCACGTCCGATTCGGCCAAGGATTCGTCGCCGCCGCCCGTTGGGGCGCTTTCAACGTGCCGAAAACCAACCGTCACCCTGGGCAGCCCTTCGAGATCGCGATGGCCTTGAACTCCGCGGTACCCGCTCTTCGCGAACAGACGCGCAACCGATTCCCCTTGGTCGTAGCCGTGCTCGATGCAGAGCCATCCACCGGTGACCAGGTGTTCAAATGCCTCGCCTACCAGCCGCTCGATGAACTCGAGACCGCCGTTGGGGCCGCCTAACAACGCACGCCGCGGTTCGAAACGAAGGTCGCCGCGCTGCAACCGGGCATCGCGGTCGTCGACGTACGGCGGATTGCTCACGATCACGTCGAACCGTCCGGCGAGTCCTTCGAAACAATCGGCTGTCCGCGCCTCCAGCCGCAAGCCGAGGCGATCCGCGTTGCGCCGACACAAGGCGACGCACGCCGGATCGATGTCCGTGGCGACAATCGTCGCATCGGGACGCTCGGCGGCGATTGCTAGCGCGATGGCGCCGCAGCCGGTTCCGAGATCTAGCACGCGCGATTTCCCGTGGATCAGCGGCAGCGCCGCCGCGACGAGAATCTCGGTCTCGGGCCGGGGAACGAGCACGTCCGGGGTAACCTCGAGATCGAGGGTCCAGAAGCCGCGCTCGCGCAGGATGTACGCGACGGGTTCGCCATGTCGGCGTCTGGCCACGGCGGAGGCCACCCGCTCGAAAGAGCCCGCGTCCACGACCCGTTCGCCAAACGCATACAGGTGACTACGCGGCACCCGGAGCGAACGGCTCACCAGCAGGTCCGCCTCGTGGCGCGGCAATCGCAGGCGTGCGTGCGCTACGCATCCCGCGATGGTGGCTGCAGCATCAAGCATGTCTGTCGACCTGTTCCAAGGTCCTCAACTCCTCCGCCTGGTGCTCCTGGACAAGCGGATCAATCAACTGGTCGAGACGGCCTTCGATGATCTCGTCGAGCTTGTAGAGCGTGAGTCCGACCCGGTGGTCGGTGACCCGGCCCTGGGGATAGTTGTAGGTACGGATGCGTTCCGAACGATCACCGCTGCCGACAAGTATCCGCCGGGTTTCCGCTTGCTCGGCCCTTTGCTCGCTACGGGCCGCGTCGAGCAACTTCGCCCGCAACAACCCCATCGCCCGGGCGCGGTTCTTGAGTTGCGACCGCTCGTCCTGGCACTCGACCACGATGCCGGTCGGCAGATGTGTCAACCGGACCGCCGAGTCGGTCTTGTTTACATGCTGCCCGCCCGCTCCCGAGGCACGGAACGTATCGACCCGAACGTCGGCCTTGTCGATCGCGTACTCCTCTATGGCCTCCTGCTCGGGCAGCACGGCAACGGTGCAGGCCGAGGTGTGGATGCGCCCCTGCGATTCGGTCTCCGGTACCCGTTGCACCCGATGGGCACCCGATTCGAACTTCAGGCGGCTGTAGACGCGTCTGCCCTCGACCTGCGCGATGATCTCCTTGTAGCCGCCGTGTTCGCCGGGCCGTTCGCTCAGTACGCCGACCGTCCAACCCAACTCCTCGGCATAGCGCGTGTACATACGGAAAAGGTCGCCGGCGAAGATCGCGGCCTCGTCGCCACCCGTACCGGCGCGGACCTCCAGGAAGACATTGCGCTCGTCGTCCGGATCCCGCGGGACCAACAACGCGCCGAGCCGCGCCTCGATGTCGTGCAGCTTGCTACGTAATCCGGCGATGTCCTCACGTGCGAGTTCGCGTATCGCGGCATCTTCATCCGACTCGAGCGCTTTCGCCTCATCGAGTTCCGTGCTTGTACGCTGGAAGTCGCGGTACGCGGCGATCACCGGTTCGAGTTCCGCGAATTCGCGGGAAAGCTCCACGTAACGCTGCCGGTCCGCGATCGTCTCGGCATCGGACAGCAGAACCGAGAGCTCCTCGTGGCGGTCCGCGACGGCAGCGAGCTTTGCCTGGATGGAGGTGGATAAGGCCATGTATGTCTGCGGTCGTGGTCCGGGGATTCGGGTGGGCCGCTCATCCGACCTGCCCGCCAACGTTGCTATGATCACCGCGCCATGATAGCAAAGTTCACCCTGCGGCGTCCCTCAATGCGCCGGTTGTGTCTTCGTAAGATTCTGTTTTCTTTCTTATTTTTATCATCCACACTGGTGGGATGCGCCACGATGCCTGCCCTTCCGGATGGTCTGACTGCCGACTTCCGGTTGCGCGGCAAGATCGGCGTGCGTGGCGGTCCAGGGAACGACGGTTTCTCGGCATCTTTCGATTGGCTACAGGCGGGCGACAGCTACGCGATCGAGCTTTGGGGGCCGTTCGGGCAGGGCCGAACGCACCTACGGGGTGACGGTGGCACCCTCACCATCACCGACGCCTCCGGTGCCACCCTCGTCGGCAAGCGTCCCGAGACCCTCATGGAGGAGCGGCTAGGCTGGTCGGCACCTGTCAGCGTGTTGGGCCATTGGGTGCGCGGACGACCGGCGCCAGACCATCCCGCGACGTTGCAGCAACGCGATGCCGAGGGCAACCTCGAACGCTTCGCCCAACTCGGCTGGATGATCGAGCTGTCGAGGTGGCGAGACCGCCAGTCCGTCCTCCTGCCCGGCAAGGTCGTAGCGCGCCAAAGCGGACGCCGCGTTACGGTAATTTGCCGGGAGTGGTTGTTCGAGAAACACCGCCAAATCACGGCGAAATGACACCCGAGAGCCGGTTAATCTGCGCGGCCGAGAGATCGAGCGGGGTACCGTGCGCTGGCAGCGCAACGACGGCTACTGAACGAAGGTCAAGGCCGACTTGCCACGCGATGCGCTCAACACACCCTAACAAATTGATATCATTGACTTAATCTGATCAGTTCTTCGGCCCGCCGCGACGGCTTGGAAGCCCCGTTCACAACTACCCTCGGCGTGCCGGCACCGACTTGCTCGCGCAGCCGTTGTGTCGCGACGGCAGACACAAAAGTATATCATTCGGTAACAAATCTCGGCACTTCTGCCGGGGCCCGAAATCAACCACACGGGGACCAATCATGCTGTTCAAGAAAACCCCTCTCGCAACCGCTGTCGCAGCGGTAACGGCCGGTTCGCTGGCCACGTTGCCGATAGCGTCAACCGCGATCGCCCAAGAGGCGGTCGAAGACACCTCCGGAGAAGTCGAGGAGGTCGTCGTCACGGGTTCGAGAATCCGCCGCGAAGTGGCGGACACGCCGAACCCAGTCACCATCCTCGACCGCGAGGAACTCGAACTGACAGGCATGGAGAATGTCGCGGATATCCTGCGGCACCAGACCTACAACAGCTTCGGGTCGTACCGCGAGCGATCCGGCTCCAGCTTCGGCCAGATCGCCCTGATCAGTCTGCGGGGTCTCGGCTCGGACCGCACGGCGGTCCTGGTCAACGGTCGACGAGTGCCCGGCAACCCGTTCACGGGTTCGGCGGCGGTGGACCTGAACTCGATCCCGCTGAGTGCCATCGAACGGATCGAGATCCTCTCGGACTCCGCATCAGCCGTTTACGGTGCCGATGCGTTGGGTGGCGTGGTCAACGTCATTCTGCGCGACGACTACGAGGGATTCGAGGTAGAGATCGGTACGGAGTTCCCGAGCCGGGAGGGCGCGTCCTCCGATCACTTCGAGATCCTTTTCGGCACCAGCGGCACCCGGTCAACGATGATGTTCACCGGGGAGTGGTGGCGGCGTGATCCCATCTTCGACGGTGATCGCGCCTACAGCGCGGTTCAGGTCAACGACCCCGGCGACGGGACGCTACCCGACTTGGGAGTCGACACCGTCGGCGTGTCGGGCGGCGGCAACACCGCTTTCCATCCCTGGTTCATCGCCGCTGCCTCGCTCGGCGAATGCTCCACGGATGTCTATGCGGGCGTGGTCGAAAACCCGTTCGGCATCCCCGGCACGGCGTGCGGTTTCGGCTACGCCGACATATCGGCCCAGACCGGCGGTCTCGACCGGACCAGTACGTATCTCAATGCGGTCTACGAGTGGCAGCCGGATCACAGCATCTACTTCGAGAACCGGTTCACCCGCATTGCGAGCTTCGGGCGCTACGCCCCGGCTGTCGGGTTCTTCTCGGTACCCGGCGACAGCCCGTACAATCCGTTCGACACGACCACAAGCTATCCGCTTCAGCCGGACGGCACACCCGCGCCATTCTCCATCTTCCACCGCTTCGTGGGCCATGGACCGCGGGACGACGATACCGAGCGCTACGAGCTCGACAATGTTCTCGGCCTGTCCGGATCGCTGGTCGACGGCGCGGTCAACTACGACGCCTACGCCCGCTACTACCGCTACGCCGCCTCCGAGGAAGGCGAAACCTATATCCTGCAGAGCCAGGTCGAATTGGAGGCCGAACTCGGCGAGTACGACCTGACCAATCCGCTCTCGCAGGATCCATCTCACCTGGCGGCACTGGGCCGCATGGCCGCGACGCTCTACCGCGACATTCTGACCGAATACACCGCAGCCGGTGTGTCGATCGACGGTCCCGGTCCCAACCTTCTCGCCGGACCCATCGGATGGGCTGCGGGGTGGGAGGTCGCGTCTTCCGATTACATGGACGACTACGACAGCTTCCGCGAGGCGGGCAACGTGCTGGGTTCGGCCGGCAACAGCGCGGCGGGCAGCCGCAGCAGGTGGGCGGGATTCGCCGAGGTTGCGATTCCGGTAACGGACAGCCTCGAGGTGACCGCCGCGGGCCGTTACGACAACTACGACGACTTCGGTACGGCGTTCTCGCCGCAGATTTCGGCACGGTTCCATCCCTGGGATCCGCTTGTGCTCAGGGTATCCGTCGGCGAGGGCTTCAAGGCTCCGAACCTTACGAACCTGTACCAATCCAGTTCGCAGTCGTTCAACGATCTGCGCGACCTGTACCGGTGCGAGGCTCTAGGCACCGATCCCTGTCCGCAGTTCCAAGTGGAGAACTACACCGGCGGCAATCCGGATCTCACCGCGGAGACCTCGGAGTCCATCAACGTGGGCTTTATCGTGGAGCCGATCGATGGTCTATCGGTTTCCTTCGATACCTTCCAGGTCGAGATCGAGGATGTGGTACAGCAACTGGGCCTGGCGACGATAAACCGACTGGAGCAAGCCGGAGTGGCGCTTCCGACCGGCGTCGTCGTGACGCGCGGCGCGCCCACCGAGCCAGGCGATCCCGGGCGGATAATCTCCATCAACAACGTGTTCGCCAATCTCGCCGTGCGCGAGATTACGGGCGTCGACATGCGGTTGCACTACGAACTGGACCTGCCGATCGGGGCGATGGCCCTCGACGTCGAGGCGAACAAGCTGCTGGGGTACGAATTGACTTCGGCACCGACGGAAGACCCCGTCGACGTACTCGACGATGACCTGACTCCCGACCGGCGAGCCACGGTGAGGGTGCGGTGGGGTCGAGACAACATGACGGCCAATCTGACCTGGCGCTTCGTCGGGGCCAACGGCGGCTACTCGTCGTACCACACGACCGACCTCGTCGGCGTGTACCTGACCCCGTGGGACGGCGAGATTTCGGCCGGCGTGCGCAACGTGGCGGACGAGATGCCGCCCGCTCACGACGACGGCGGCTGGGACGACAACGCCATCGAGCTCTACGACGTCACCGGACGGGTTCCGTTCATCAAGTACCGGCACGCCTTCTGAGCGAAGCACCCATAACCCCCCGGGCCTCACCGGCCCGGGGGTTGCTTCGCGCTTGGCCGCAATGAACGATCCCGGCGGCGATCTCAACCGGGTCTGGGCGACGCCCTTCTACCGAAGCCGGACCGAGTCCGAACGGGCGCATCGACTTCGCGACTACATCCTCGCCAACGAGGGG
>LXNJ01000216.1_pt1 | contig 41675 bp, 34 predicted proteins | sample 809081 | NCBI WGS metagenome assembly LXNJ01 (sample SAMN04870510, study PRJNA318959) | sponge metagenome | biome: sponge; feature: marine sponge reef; material: water | host: Petrosia ficiformis | place: Greece: Milos, Mediterranean Sea | collected 2013-05-29 | depth 5-7 m | reverse complement strand
GCGCTGACCCGCCGGTCAAGATTCGCCAAGAAGGTCTTAACCAGCCGGGCGGAGTGTTCGGGGCGCGGCTTCATCGTGGCGGTTGCGGTCGCGGTCACTTGGGTAAGGCCGTTGTGGTCCAGCGAAACGCGAACCCGCACATCGTTCTTGTTCTTCCCCCGGAGTCCTGTCGCGCGTGTGGCCCAGATTTCCCCCACTTCCTCGTCTGCCTGCACCAGCTCCCAGCGGCGTTTCGAGGCGATGTGGTCGAGCACCGCATCCCAGACGGATGCGAACGAAATCAGGTAGACTCTTGTCAGGCCTGCGCCCGCCCCGGAACTTGGTTCAATCATGCAGGCCATTATACCGCTAGCGGGCAAGGGCACAAGAGTCCGGCCACATACCCACTCCCGGGCGAAACCCCTGCTGAGGGTGGCGAATCGCCCGGTCCTGTCCTACATAATCGAACAGCTTCGGGCGGAGGGCGTGGACGAGGTGATCGCCGTCACCGGTCACCTCGGCGGGCAGGTCGAGCAGTGGCTTCGGGCGCAGTTCCCGAACCTTCTACTCCGTGTCGTCCCCCAGGCAGAGCAGAGGGGCACGGCCGACGCCATTGCGGTTGCCGAACCTTGGGTGACGGGGCCGAGTTTCATCGCGTTCGCCGATACGCTATTCGACGCCGATTTTTCCGCCGTGCGCCGGTTCAGGGGTGCCGATGCAATATTCTGGACCCGCGAAACCGATGACTGGAGAAGTTTCGGTGTTGCGGTTGCCGACGCGGGGGGACGCATCCGGAGGCTCGTCGAGAAACCGACCGAGCTTGTGTCGCGGCTGGTCACGATTGGGCTTTTCCTGGTATCGGACCATCGGCTCATGTTTGAGGGTGTGCACGACGTACTGTCGCGTCCTCCGAATCGGGGGGAATATTATTTGACCGACGCCTTCCAGTACATGATAGACCAGGGCGCCGACATTCGGACCGCCCCCGCCCGGGGATGGCATGACTGCGGCACGGTCGGGGGACTTCTTGACACGAACAGGATCATGCTCGACCGGGGGCATGGGATCCTGCGGCAAGACGGGCCCCCGCTGGTCGCTCTGGCGGAAGGCGTGGAGACCAGCGGGTCCCGGATGGGTCCTTACGTCAGCGTGGCGGAAAACACCCGGGTGCGGGGGTCGCGGCTGCAAAACACCATCGTCGGTTCGGACTGCGTGATTGAGGACTGCGACCTCAGGGACTCGGTGATTGGTGACCACGTGAAGCTCCGGGGGGTCTCGGGCACGACCAACATCGGTGATCACGGGGAAGTCTCCTGACCGCTCCGAAGGAGATTTCCGGCCCGTCCGACCTGATCCACGACTGGAACCGGGAGGGGGGCGGTTTTGACTACTCGTCGGCCGCGGTGGAACTCAACGACGAGACGCTGAGAGACGGTCTCCAGAGCCCGTCGGTCCGGGACCCCGGCATCGAAGAAAAGAAGGCCCTGTTGCACTGCATGGACGGGCTCGGAATTGAGGCCGCCGACATCGGCCTGCCGGGCGCCGGGCCCCGGGCCAACGAGGCGGCCCGCACGCTGGCCGTGGAAATCGCGCGGACGAACTTGTCCATCAAGCCGAACTGCGCCGCTCGCACGGTGATCAGCGACATCGAGCCGATCGCGCGCATCCAGCAGGCGGCGGGGATACCGCTGGAAGTAGCCACATTCATCGGCAGTTCCCCGGTCCGTCAGTACGCCGAGGACTGGAACATCGACCAGATTCTCCAACACACGCACCGGGCCGTATCGTACGCGGCGGGCGAGGGGCTGGACGTGATGTACGTGACGGAAGACACCACCCGTTCGCGACCCCGCACCCTTGACAAGCTGTTTCGGACGGCGATCGAGGCGGGCGCCAAGCGCATTTGTCTGGCCGACACGGTGGGGCACGCAACGCCCCGGGGGGTGCGGCAGCTGGTGCGGTTCGCCCGGGGCGTGGCGGCGGCAACGGAAGAACCCGTGCTGGTGGACTGGCACGGACACCGCGATCGGGGCCTGGGCCTGGCAAACGCGCTGGCGGCGATTGAGGAAGGCGTGAGCCGCGTGCACGCCACGGCGCTGGGCATTGGCGAGCGGGTGGGTAACACCGAGATGGACCTGATGCTGGTGAACCTGTATCTGCTCGGGGTGCGCTCGCGGCCGCTGACCCGGCTCGACGAGTACTGCCGGCTGGCTTCGGAGATGTGCGGAGTCGAAATCGGTCCGGACTATCCCGTGGTGGGAAGAGATGCGTTCCGGACGGGCACCGGGGTCCACGCCGCGGCGATCATCAAGGCGATGAAGAAGGGAGATTCGTGGCTCCAGGACTTGGTGTACAGTGGCGTTCCGGCGTCGCTTGTCGGCAGGGAACAGCAGGTTGAGGTGTCGCCGGTGTCTGGTCTTAGCAACGTGCGGTTCTGGCTGGAAGTGAACGGATACGATTCTGACGATGACCATCTCTGCCAGGCGGTTTTCGGATTGGCCAAGCGGACGGACCACGCGCTGACCGACGAGGAAATCGAGGCCGAGCTGGCGGCCGTGGGCGCGGAACCGTCCGAGTGAATACGGTGACCCGTCACATCGGCAGCCACTTCGTGGCGCTCGTGGTCACTCTGCCCTTCGCCATTTGGATTTCTCGCGTGGCGACCACCGACGTGTTGCAGCCGGGTGCGTGGGCGCTTCCGCTTGTGGCGGCCTATTACCTGGGAATGCGCATTGGCGGAGAACTGATCAAGGGCTACGCCCGCTGGCGGACCGCCGACCGGCGCGACCGGTTCAGTCCCGGACGCGGGCGCAACGAAGGCAACGGCGATGACGACGGCGACCAAGAACCCAAATTGAGGATGAGATGGCGTTCGAAGGAGTAGACTACTTTCGGCTGGATGATCTGCTGGACGATGAAGAAGTCGCTGTTCGGGACCTGGTGCGCGAGTGGGTGGAAGACCAGGTCATGCCGGTCATCGCCAAGCACTACGTCAACAAGACCTTCCCCAGGGATCTGATTCCCCAGATGGGAGAGATGGGGTTTCTGGGGGCCACACTTCCCGAGGAATACGGCTGCGCCGGACTGAACTCGGTGGCTTACGGCCTGATCATGCAAGAGCTGGAGCGGGCCGATTCAGGGCTGCGCTCGTTCGCATCGGTTCAGGGGGCACTGGTCATGTACCCCGTTTGGGCGTTCGGGTCGGAAGAACAACGGCGGAACTGGCTGCCCCGGCTGGCCTCCGGCGAGGCGATTGGCTGCTTCGGGCTCACCGAGCCCGACTTTGGTTCCAACCCCGGCGGAATGATCACCCGCGCGGCCCGCACGGACGGCGGCTGGCTCCTCAACGGCGCGAAGATGTGGATCACCAACGGGTCGATGGCCGATGTGGCCGTGGTGTGGGCGAAGACCGGCGAGCTGGACGACGCCAGTTCGATCCGCGGGTTCCTGGTGGAAACCGGTACGCCGGGATTCTCGGCGAAAGACCAGGAAGGGAAGTTGTCGCTGCTGGCGTCCGACACCTCCGAGCTCGTTCTGAGCGATGTTGAGGTACCCGAGGACGCGATCCTGCCCGAGAGCAAAGGACTGAAGAGCCCCCTTATGTGCCTGACGCAGGCCCGCTACGGGATTGCGTGGGGGGCGATCGGCGCGGCCATGGCCTGTTACTGCGAAGCTCTGGACTATGCCGGGAACAGGGTGCAGTTCGGCGACCGGCCCATCGCCGGAAAACAGATCCAGCAGGTTCGGTTGGCCGAAATGCTCACCGAGATCACCAAGGCCCAGCTGTTGGCGCTGCGCCTGGGACGCATGAAGGACGCGGGGACGATGCGGCCGCAGCATGTGTCGATGGCCAAACGCAACAACGTCCATATCGCATGCGAGTGCGCCCGGGAGGCCCGGCGGCTGCTGGGGGCCAACGGGATTCTGGCCGAGTACGGTGCGATGCGGCACATGGCCAACCTCGAATCCGTTTACACCTACGAAGGTACGCACGACATCCATGCCCTTGTGCTGGGCCAGGATGTCACGGGGTTGCCGGCCTACTGACTCCGCGGGGGCGCCCCACCGGGGCACTGGCTGTTCTGCGCCTCTCTCACATCGGCGATGTGTGCATGACCTTGCCGGCCGTGCGAAGGGCCGCGGCGGTGGGGCGCGCCCGCGAGACCACCTGGATCATCGGGTCGGTTGAGGCGGCACTGCTGCGCCACTTGAGCGAGTTCGACCTGGTTGAAGTGGACCGGTCGGCGGGTCGGCGGGGTATCCAGGGGGCCCACAGGCGTTTGCGGGGGAGGCGGTACGGCACACTTCTGCACATGCACCCCTCGTTTCGGGCCAATCTGGTCAGCCTCGGCGTGAGGGCGCGCCGGCGTATCGGCGTCCCAAAGGCACGGTCGAAAGACCTGCACCGGGCCTTTGTCCACGAGCGCGTTCCGCGGGGCCAGTCTCCCGCGAGGGTTCACTTCGCTGCCGAGATGCTGCGTTTTGTACGGGCTCTGGGAGCGAATGAACCGCCCGGAGGCCCCGCGCGGGCGCACGCTGACGGCCCGGCGCTCCCGCACCGAATTCCGATTCCCGAGGAGCAGCGCGACCGGGCGCGCCAGACGCGGGCCGATCTGGACGCCCGGTCGCGCCCGCTGGTCGTGATCAGCCCGTTCGCCAGCGGCGGCCCCGCTGACGAACGGGCTTGGCCCCTGGAGCGCTACGCCGCTGTGGCCCGGACCGCGGCACGGAAACACGGGGCCGTGGTTGCCATCACCGGCTCACCGGCCCCCTGGCAGACAAACGCCGCCCGCCGCCTGTCAGAAATGAGCGGCGCCTCCAACCTATGCGGACAAACTTCGCTGGTTCAGCTCCTGGCTTTCTGCGCGGAGGCCGATGCCGTGGTCGCCCCCGACTCCGGAACCGCCCACGTGTGTGCGGCGGCGGGCGGCCGCGTGGTTGGCCTGTACGCGGCGACGAGCCCGGGGCATACGGGGCCTCTGGGGGAGGGACACGTGATCGTGGATCGTCACGCCGACGCCCTGAACATGACCGGCGGCAAAGGAACTTGGGGGCGGCGAATCCGGCAGCCCGGCGCAATGGATCTGATATCCGTTGAGGAGGTAACCAGGGCCCTGGACGCGGTTATCGCGGACACTGCGTGGAACCGGGCGGCACGGAAGGTTGCGCAGTGGCGGGCGGGCGGTGACGGAATCGTGTTAACCAACGGGTGCTTTGACCTGCTCCACCCCGGCCATCGAGCGGCGCTGAAACAGGCCGCCGCCCACGGCGACCGTCTGGTGGTGGGTCTGAACACCGACGCTTCGGTGCGGGGGCTGAAAGGGCCGGGGCGACCCGTACAGCCACTCGCCCCGCGCGCGGAGGCGCTCGAACAGCTTCCGGAGGTGGACCGGGTGGTTCCGTTCGACCAGGCGGACCCGGCGGAGCTCATCCGCTTCCTGCGCCCCGACGTGCTCGCCAAGGGGGCCGACTACAGCCGGGGCGACCTCCCCGGGGCCTGGGACGTGGAAAGTCGCGGCGGCGAGGTAGTGTTCACGGAGATCGTGCCCGGTTACAGCACAACTGCTTTGCTGGAGGCCGGGGCCGTTAAGCGCTGATCCGGCTGCGTGCCCTCCCGGCACCGCCGGACTGGCCGGGCCTCGTCTGGTTGGTTGAGGGGGGCTCTTCCCGCCGGAGTGACATCAGGTGCGCCGAGACCGCCACGGCCACCAGCAGCAGAAGCGCCAGGATCCACAACTGCCGGGCGAACAGGACGGCAGACAACCCGATCGAGACCCACAACACCATGAGCGCTCCGCGGCGCACCCGGTACGAGATCACGCCCCGTTCACGGTAGGCACTGAGGTACCGGCCGAACAACCGGTTACGGTACAGCCAGGCCTCGGCCCGTGGCGAACTCCGGGCGAAACACCATCCGGCCAGGAGCAGGAAGCAGGTCGTCGGCCAGAGCGGAACCACAATACCAATGATTCCCGCCGCCACGCTGGCCCCGCCCACGATCCGAAACAACAGCCGGCGCGCCGGCCCCGGAATGGACGAAGCAGCCCGTTCGGCGCCTTCGTGGTTGATCGGGCAACTGCCCGGGTTTTTCTGGTTCATCGATTCCGTCGCGGGGGCTCCCTCGGTATTCGCGCCGAGGCGGTAACTACTTGCTCCACCCGCGTAACGCTACCCGGAAACGGCAACTTGGCGCAATGCAACATGCGCCCGGGATCCGGCTACCGCAGTTTGAAAGCCGATTCCCGGACGAGGTCCACGGTTCCGCGGAGGCCTCGAACACCGAATACGAGAGAGGGAACGTGAATAATCAATTACCTGTGGGTTCAGGCCCCGGCCAGGCAGTGTACCGAACTGCTTTTCTTGCGGCGGCCGTGCTGGGCGCCGTCGTCAGCCCCGGCGTTGCCAGAGCGCAGGTCGAGGCGGATCCGGCCGATGTCGAGTCCATAGACGGCATTGTCGCGGCACTGTACGACGTCATCTCCGGCGAAGCGGGAGAAGCCAGAGACTGGGGGAGGTTCGAGTCCCTGTTCGTTTCCGACGGCCGGCTGATGCCCACGTGGTCTCAGGAATCGCGCGCGCAGCGGCTCTCGTGGGGGCCGGCCGAATACGGCGAAGCGGTGACCGAATCGCTCGAACGAAGCGGTTTTTTCGAGACCGAACTCCACAGAGAGGTGCAGCAGTTTGGCCAGGTGGCGCATGTCTTTTCCACCTACGAATCGCGGAACAGCCCGGAGGACGAAACTCCGTTTGCCCGCGGCATCAACTCCATCCAGCTGTTCCATGACGGCACCAGGTGGTGGATCGTGACCGTTTTCTGGGCGAGCGAGCGGCCAGATTTGCCCGTCCCGGCCGAGTACCTGCCCGGGGGCGGCGGCTGACCAAGCCGGCGCCCCCGGCTTTGCGGGTCGTGGCGGTGGTCGCTGCCGCGGCGGCCGCCGCATGCGGGTCCGAGCCTTTCCGACCCGGGCCCTGGGTTCAGGAAGACGGCTACCGGTGGAGGTCGTTGCCACGTCCGCGGGGTGGGGGGGAAGACGCGGGGTTTTCTTCGGTTGCGCCGTTCGATTTCGTCAACACGCTTTCTGAATCGGCACTGCTGGAGAACGAGCTCCTGGCCAACGGTTCGGGGGTTGCGATTGGTGACGCCGATGGCGACGGACTCCCCGACATCTACCTGTGCCGCCTGACGGGTCCGAACATCCTCTACCGGAACCTGGGCGGCTGGCGCTTCGAGGGGGCTGAATCGGGAGCGGCCATGGAGGGTCGGATGTCGCGGGGGGCCGTGTTCGCCGACCTCGACGGCGACTCCGATCTGGACCTCTTGGTGACTACACACGGCGACGGCGATTACTTGTTTCTCAACGACGGCCGCGGCACGTTCACCGAGACGGCCATGCTCGGCCCGCCGGGTGCCAGCACGACGCCCACGCTGGCCGACACCGACGGTGACGGAGATCTGGACCTGTTTGTGACGCGGTACAAGGAGCGGTGGGTTCGCGATATGTACGCGCCCGCCGAGCGGACAATGGACCGGACGGTTGAGACGACGGACGCGGGGCCGGTGGTTCGACCCGAATTCCGGGAACATTTTCGCATGATCCGCCAACACGGCGAGTGGATGCGGTACGAGTTCGGCGAGAGCGATGTCTTCTACGTGAACGAGTCGGGTGGCGAGCCAGGCGAGGCGGTGATCTTCCGCCCGGTCACGCCCGAAGACGGTTTGTTCCGCGACGAGGCCGGGGTGCCGGTGACGGACATGCCCGACGACTGGGGGCTTGCCGCGCGCTTTCGCGATTTCGATCTGGACGGCGACCCTGACTTGTGGGTGGCCAACGACATCAACAGCCCGGACCGAATCTGGTTGAACCACGACGGCGTTTTTCATGCGGCGCCGCCCGAAGTGATTCGCACCATTAGCGCCTCGGCCATGTCGGTCGATTTTTCGGACCTCAATCAAGACGGGTACCCAGAGGTTTTTGTGGCGGAGATGCTGGGGATGGATTCCCGGACGCGGAAGACGCAGGTCCCCGAGCGGCAGCCGGAACTCCAGGCGCCCGGCGACATCGACAACCGACCCCAGGTTGACCGCAACACCCTGCAGCTTAACAGAGGCGACGGCACGTTCGCGGAGATTGGCCAGTATTCCGGGCTTGAGGCGTCCGGGTGGACTTGGGGAGTGATGTTCATGGACGTGGACCTTGACGGTCTCGACGACCTGTTGGCCGCGAACGGGAACATCCTCGACATTCTGGACGGCGACACGAGCGAGAGGATAGCCGCGGCGCCGGCCGGCGCGGAGTGGCGACGCGCCCGGCTTCAGTTCGGCGCGCTGCAAACGCCGAACGCCGCGTTCCGCAATCTGGGTGGGCTCAAGTTCGCGCCGGCCGGCAATGAATGGCGATTCGCCGGGGAAGCGGACATTTCGCACGGCATCGCCGCGGGGGACCTCGACGGCGACGGTGATCTGGACGTCGTCGTGACTCGCCTGAACCGTCCAGCTCTGGTACTGGAGAACTTGGCCACCGAGCCGCGGTTGGCCGTACGCCTGGTGGGCGCCCCGCCCAACACCAGCGCGGTCGGGGCCAGGGTGACCCTGCGCGGGGGCCCGGCGGCCCTTCAGACCAGGGAGGTGTCGGCAGGAGGGCTCTACCTGTCGCATTCCGACCACCAGATGACCTTCGCCGCTGCCGGCGAGGAACTGGCTCTGGAGGTTGACTGGCCGGGCGGTACGCGCACCGAAATCGCCGGTGTGCTGCCGGGCCGTCTCTACGAAATAAACCGGTCCTCCTCGCGGCTGGTGTCCGGAACGGAGGCCGCCTGGAACGGGGCGCGGTCAGGCCAACAGCCCGCTGCCGGAACCCTGTTCGACGAGGTGGTGTCCGGGGCCGTTCACACGGACCTGGTCTTCAACGATTTCACTCGGCAGCCCATGTTGCCGGTCAGACTGTCGCAGCTGGGGCCGGGCGTCAGTTGGCTGGACGTGGACTCGGACGGAGATCCCGACCTGGTGCAGCCGACCGGGGCCGGCGGGCGTCTGACCTGGCTGCGCAACGACGGGGGATCGTTCACGCTCGCCGACTTGGGGCCGGCGGGCGCGGCCACGCTTGACCAGACTGCCGCGGTGGCGCTGCCCAGACCCGCTGGACCTCCGGCGATCCTTATTGGACAGTCGAACCAACAGGCCCCCGATCCCGAGTCGGCCCGGTCGGCCGCCTCTGTGCTGAGCTTCTCCGCGGGGACGCGGGCGGCAGAGGCCGCCGCCGGAAATGCAAGTACGACGGGGCCGCTCGCCCTTGCCGACGTTGACATGGACGGCGACCTGGACCTGTTCGTGGGTGGTCGGTCAATTCCCGCGGCCTACCCGGTTCCGGCGTCGTCCAGGGTGTTCTTGAACGACGGCGGGGAATTGTCGCCGGACGAGTCCAACAACGCCGCCCTCCAATCGACGGGCATGGTGTCGGGGGCCGTGTTCACCGATTTCGATGGTGACGGGGATCCCGACTTGGTCCTGGCCATGGACTGGGGGCCGGTGTCGGTGTTCGAGAACCGACGGGGCCGGCTTGTCGATGCGACCGCCGCGCTGGGCCTTGCCGGGCACACTGGCCGGTGGAACGGTGTGGCCAGCGGCGATTTCAACGAGGACGGCCGCCCGGACTTGATCGCCACCAACTGGGGGGAAAACACCGCCGCCGGCCCCGGTCGGAACGCCCCGCTGCAGCTGGTGTACGGGGACTTTGACCGAAACGGCTTTCTGGACCTGTTGGAGGCCAGACACGACGATCGACTCGGGGCCGTGGCCCCCGTGCGCCCGCTCGCACAACTGGTCGGCGGATTGCCCTACCTCCGCGGGATAACCCCCACCCACGGCCGGTTTGCGGACGCCACGATGGAACAGTTGCTCCGGGGGTTCGGGGCCGACGCGCGGGTCAAGGAAGCCGCGACACTTTCGCACCACGTGTTCATCAACACTCCCGACGGATTCGAGCCACGCCCGCTCCCGCGGGTGACGCAGTTTGCGCCGGCCACGGCGGCGGTGGTCGCCGACGCCGACGGTGACGGACACGAAGACGTTTTCATTGGTCAAAACTTCTTCGCGCTTGATTTGGACACGCCCCGCCAGGACGCCGGGAGGGGCGTGTGGTTGCGGGGCGACGGAGCCGGGGGTTTTGAACCGATGGCGGCACACCGGTCCGGCGTGGCGGTTTACGGCGAAGCTCGCGGCGCGGCCAGTGCCGATTTTGATGGCGATGGACGGATTGACCTGGCCGTGGCGCAAAACGGTGCCGCGCTGAAGCTTTACCGCAACGTGGGGGCCGCCCCGGGATTGCTCGTGACTCTTCGGGGAGGGCCGCTCAACCCCGGTGCCACGGGAGCCAAGTTGCGCGTGCGATATGCTGACGGCACACTGGGTCCCCTCCGCGAGGTTCAGGGGGGAAGCGGATACTGGTCTCACAACGGCGCTGAACAGGTGCTGGGCCTGGCCGGGCAGCCGACGGGGCTCACGGTCTGGTGGCCGGGCGGGCAGGTGCGCACCTACGAGGTTTCGGGGCCGGGCCGGGTAGAGTTGACACCCGATGGCGGAAGGGAGTCCGCCGACGATCCGCGGTAGTACCCGCCCCGTCGCCCGGCTCCTCGTGGCCACCGCACTGACCGGCGCCGCTGCCTGCGGTGACGCACGCCCCGGCGAGTGGATGGAAGAGGACGGGTACCGCTGGCGGGAGCTGTCGCGGGCGTCCGGGGCCGCCGGCGGGGGATACAGCAGGCTCGACGCCGCGGCGCGGGGCATCGATTTCGTCTACGCCGTTTCCGTGGAGGACCGGACAAGCAACCGCATTCTCGCGGAAGGGCAGGGGGCGGCGGTCGGAGACGTAAACGGGGACGGGCTGGCGGACATCGTGCTGGCCGGCTTCCAACAGCCCGTTCGGCTCTACATCAACCAGGGCGATTGGCGTTTCTCGAAAGCTCCAGGCGGTGCGCTGCCGGAGGTGGCCATGGCCCGGGGGGTCACTCTGGCCGACGCCAACGGTGACGGGCACCTGGACATGTTCCTGGCCGTACACGGAGCCCCGAACCGTCTGCTCTCGGGCGACGGGACCGGATCGTTTACCGACGGTGGCCCGCTTGGCTCCCACTCCCGGGGTTCGGTCACATTCGCAGTCGCGGACATCGACTCCGATGGCGACCTGGACGCCTACGCCTCCAACTACAAGACCGCCAGGGTGGACGACCAGTTTCCGCCCGAGATGCTGGACATCGGCCTGGTGACCCGCGACGGAGACACGGTGTCGGTGCCGGAACGCCTGCAAGAGGTCTACGACCAGCACTACAGGATCGAGTTTGACGGGCGGTTTGTGCGGCGGTTTGAGCTGGGAGAGGCCGACGAGCTTTACATCAACCAGGGCGGCGGGATGTTCCGGGCTGTCGACCCGCTGGAGGTGTTGGAAGGGGAGCCACTGTCCGGGGACCCGGCGTGGGGGCTGGCCGCGAAGTTCGCCGACTGGAACGGAGACGGAAACGCGGATCTGTATGTGGCCAACGACTTCGCCACACCGGACCGGATCTGGCTGGGCCGCGGCGACGGGAGTTTCGAGGAAGCTCCTTGGCAAGCAGTGCGCACGACCAGCCTGTCTTCGATGGCAGTGGCCGTGGCTGATCTGGACCGGGACGGCCACGTGGACCTGCTGACCACCGACATGCTGGCCCGGGAGCCCGATGAGCGGCGTACTCAGACCCACGGTTTTGAGGCCCTTCCAGACCCTCCGGGCCAAATCCGCGAGCGGGTCCAGGTGAATCGAAACACTCTGCAGCTCAACCGGGGCGACGGGACTTTTTCCGAGGCCGCTTACCAAATGGGGTTGCCGGCGTCGGGTTGGTCATGGGCTGCCCTTGCTCTTGATGCCGACTTGGATGGGTGGCAGGACATCCTGATCGCCACCGGCCACCTCTGGAATCAGCTGGACGGAGACGCCAGCGCCCGCATCTCCCAGATCCCGAATCCGCCCGCGCGGCAGGCTCTGGCGATGCTGCCGGCGCTGCGCCAGGAAAATGTGGCGTTTCTCGGCGGTCCCGGCGGGTTCCGGCCCGCTGCCCCCGAGTGGGGGTGGGGCGGGGAGGAAGACATCACCCACGGGTTGGCGGCAGGGGATCTGGATCAGGACGGGGACCTGGACATGATCGCGACCCGGTTCGGCGAGCCTCCGGTGCTTTACCGAAACGAATCCTCCTCGCCCAGGATCCTGGTAAGGCTGGCCGGCCGCCCGCCCAACACACGCGGTATCGGCGCCCGGATCACGCTGACCGGCCCCGACTCGGTGGTCCAGGTTCGCCTGATCAGCGCCGGCGGGGACTATCTTTCCTCGTCCGATCCGGTCGCGAGCCTGGCGGGCCTGGCGGAAGAGTCGCGCCTGCGCGTGATCTGGCCCGGCGGTGCGGTGACCGAACTCGGCGGCATCCGCGCAAATCGTGAATACGAACTGCACCAGCCCCCTCCGGGTCCCACGCTTCCCGCCGGCTCCAACAGCCATCTGGATTCGCGGTCACCCCCGGCGGACCCGTGGTTCGAGGATGTGTCGGCGCACCTGGGGCACGTCCATACAGACACGACGCATCACCGGCGGTCCCTTCAACCGTTGTTGCCGCTGGCGCTCGACCGGTTGGGCCCGGGCGTGACGTGGGCCGATCCGGACTCTGACGGCGATGCGGACCTGGTTGTCGGCGCAGGAGCGGGCGGCGTGGTCGTGATGATTCCCAACCGGCACGGTGAACCGGCCGGCGGCGGATTCGGGGCGGAAATCCCGCTGACGGAAGTGCTCGATGTTGACGCTGCGACCCTGTTGCCCCTGCCGCGGGACGGTGCCGGCGAACCCGGGTTCCCGGTTCGTTTCGGTGCCGGGTTGACCATGGGAATCGGTTCGCGGGAAACGGGAGGCGTCTCCGCGGGACCGATGTCGGCGGCGGACATTGACCTGGACGGAGTACTGGACCTGTTCGTCGGGGGCCGCGAAATGCCCGGCCACTACCCGCGGGCGGCCGATTCGTACATCCTGCGAAGCGGTTCCCGGCCGGATCCGCGGCTCTCCGAGCCGTTCCGCTCGCTGGGGCTGGTGTCGGGTTCGCTGTTCACCGACATCGACCTGGACGGCGACCCGGACTTGGCCCTGGCTCTGGAGTGGGGTCCGCCGACAGTGTTTCTGAACGACGGCGCGGGAGGGTTCACCGACGCAACAGAGCGCCTCGGTCTGGCGGGGCTTTCGGGGCGGTGGAACGGCATCGCCGCAGCGGATTTCAACGGCGACGGACGGCAAGACCTCGCCCTGTCGGCCTGGGGCAACAACCTTGACCTGCCCAGCACATACTCCGTGGTGCACGGCGATTTCAACCGCGACGGAGTCTGGGATGTGGTCGAGGTTGACCCGGGGGGTTACCCGCTCCGCGGGCGGGACGCGCTGGTACGGCCCTGGCCGCTGGGGGAGGCAGGACCGGGCCTGCCCGAGCTCGTCACCGTGTCGTACGCGGATTTCGCGGCCCGCCCCCTGGCGCAGTCCCTGCCGGCCGCCGCGTCGGCACAGCGCCTGACGGCGTCCACTCTGCTGCACACGGTCCTGTTGGCGGAAACCGGCCAGGGGGGTGAACTGCGATTCCGGGCCGTGCCCCTGCCAGCCGGGGCGCAGCGGTCGCCGGCATTCGGGATAGCGGCGGCCGACCTTGACGGTGACGGAAACGAAGACCTTCTACTGGCACAGAATTATTACGGCGGACGCCCCGGCACCCCCAGGTATGATGGGGGGCGCAGCTTGTGGCTGCGAGGCGACGGGCGCGGGAACTTCGAAGCGGTCGAGAATGCCGGGATTGCCGTCTACGGCGATGCCCGGGCGGTAGCTTTGGCCGACTACGGCCAAGACGGCCGAGTCGATGTTGCGATCGGCGTAAACGGGGGCGCGACCCGGCTCTACCGCAACCTGCGGGCTCGTCCGGGACTAAGGGTGTCGCCTCCCGTGCGACCCGGGGCCGCCGCTCTGGCGGTGGGTACCCGGCTCCGTGTGATTTACGACGACGGGCGGCTCGGCCCAGCCCGGGAAATCCGGATGGGCGAGGGCTACCGGGCCGTGAACGAGGTCGCCCAGACCTTGGGCCTGGGCGGTGGCGTGCCTGCAGCGCTGCAGGTCACATGGCCGGGCGGTGTGGTAGACACCCTAACGGTGACGCCGGGACAGCCGGAGCTGGTTCTGCCGGAGCCCCCGGGCTAACCCCGGGGAGGGGTTTACAGGAGAGGGTGCGCTACCTGATCCCCAGCCCGAACCCCACGGCGATGTCGGTCTGCCGATCGATCCCGTCGGGACCGTCCCTGAAGGCCATCATCCCCCGCACCTCGGTGCGGAGCCACACGCCGGTTCTCACCCTGACCCGCATGCCACCGGCCAACACCGCCGAGGGGTCAAGCGCGGCCTCGACCACATCCGCGGCGGCGGGGCTGAAGTCGATCTGCCGGGCACCTCCACCAATTGAGATGTACGGCTCGATTCCCGAGGCGGTACCCGAATCGGGAATCCGAAAAGTGAGCGCGGCGCTCGCGGCCATGTAGTCCACTCCACCAAAATCGGTCACCACGCCGTCGGTGCGCGCCACGCCGGTGAGTTCCGCGGGGGCGTAGCTGCCGTTGATCTCGATGCCCACGTGGCTGCCAACCCAGTACATCACCTGCCCCGCAAAGATCACGTCGGGGCTGAGCACGGCCCCGGGGTCGGGCGAGTTGGCCAGGTTGGTGAGAGGCATGAGGAGCCCCACGAAAGTGCCCAGCTCAATGCCCTGGCCGGCCACATCGGCCTCTTCGGTCTCCGTCGCCGACATCGAGACCTGGGCCCGCGCCTCCGGTGCCGCTCCGAAAAAAGCCGTCCCGGCAAGAACCAGGCCTGCGAGCGCCATGCCCCTGGCGCGGCTCCCCCTCCACATGGAATCCGTCATCTAATCCTCGTGATTGTGATCTGTGTCCGGTCCAGGCCCGCGGGCGTCCCGGTTTCGTCAATTCCGACAGACAACGCCAGGGCCGGCGACTCTGGCTCCAGTGCCAACCGGAAGAAAGCCGCCCCGGAAGGGTGTACGTCGAAATGCCAGGCCGAAGCTTCAAGTGTCACCGGCGAGGGCCGGAGCGGATAGCTGGCACCAAATCCGAGGACCGCTTCGCCGAGCCGGGGTTCAAGCTGTTCAAACACTCCTGGCAAGTCCCACGTTGGAGCGGGAACGCCCTCGGGACCCGGATCCGATGGCCGAGAGAACGGCCGGTTCGGCACCGAGTCCTCCGGGTTCGCGGGTTCTGAAAGGCCAGCGAGTGAGGCCGCGAGCCCTCCCATCAACTCCGCCCAAGTCCGGTTCGAGACCCGCTCCAGGTTGGCTACGCCGCGCGTCAACCTCTGCCCCCCCAACGCCAACGACCTGAACAGTACCCGTTCGTCGCCGCCCACGATGTCGGCCATCCACCGCACCGTCAGCCACCCAAAACCGCGCGGCCCCAGGGCATCGACTCCAACCGGGATTTCCTCCCCTCCGCGCCCCGCTCCCGGGTCGGCCAGGTAGGCCCCAACCTGGGCAAACAACGGGCGCAAGTAGGCATCGAAGGTGGCCAGAGCCGGCGCCGGCGCGCTGCTCAGATCAAGCCCGGTTGTGCCGGGGCGCAAGCCGAGAACGGCCCGCCCAGCGGCCTCCTGAGCCACCGCCGACAGAGCTTCCTCCAGCCATGTTTCGTCCAGCACGCCGAAGCCCCCGCCCGGCGCGGAGAGCCTCCGCCCGGTCGAAATCAGGTGCTGGAGTTCGTGCGCGGCGACCCGGCGGGAGGCCTGCAATGCATCTTCCACCGACCACACGGGCCCGTCTGCTCCGCGCGGGTCGGGCGACCTCACGTAGATGATCTCCGCCTCATTGCCGGCCGGGCACAACTGCACACCCTCCGACTCATCTTCGCCGTCGACCGAAGCGACCGGCCTGGCGGCAGCCAGGTCCAGCGGCAAGAAGAACCCCTCCGGCCGCCACTCGTTGGTTGCAAGGCGGTTCACGCGCGGCGTGAACAACAGAACCACGCGGCGGTTGCCGTCCAGGTCTCCCGGTTCCCCGAAATACGCCATCACGGCGGGCAGGGCCGTGTTGTCCAGTTCGTTGCCCAGCGCGGTCCATTGTTCGGGCGACGGACTGGTTGTCAGGGCCGCGGTATCCTCCGCAAGTATGATGTTCCTGCCCGCCCACCTGACTACGCTGCGCACCGGGGCCACGGCCGCCTCGCAGTTGATTGAGGGCCCGGGTCCGACCGGGAAAAAATGCCTCAGGGTGTCGCCGGGCAGGGGAGGTCGAAAAAGCGAGTTGGACGCTGCGGTCGACCCCCCGGCAATCCGGCTCCCCGCCGCCGGTTCGCCGGGGAGGTCCCGGTCGCCGGGATCGCCCGAAAGCCCCTCATCTCGCGGCCGGGCGGGGGAAGCACGTCTCCGCAGCAACTCGTCGACCGCCATCCGGCGCAATACGGCGTTCCCCGGGTCATAATGCAGCAGCGCACGAGCGGCCTCCGCCGAGAGGGTCTCGGAGAGTCTTTCGATACGCCTGGAGGCATCCGGCGCAGTTTCTCCGGCCGCTGCAGTCCCCGTCGCGGCCACGGCATGGGGCAAACCGTCACCGGGCGCGCGGGCAGCGCCGGGAAGCGCCGAAAGGTTGTAGGCGACGTCCTCGCCGTCGGCCAGGCTCGTGTTCCCGACTGCAATCAAGAACTGTCTGGCGTTGGCCGAAGCAGAAATCTGGAGGCACGCAGCCGCCTCGCCGGCGAGGGTTGCCGACTGCCCGACTTCCAGGTCCACCGGGGTCTCGACCGGTTCGAGAAGGGCGAACTCACCGTTGCTGAGCTCACCGCCGCTAATCACCCGCACGCCCACCGACCGGGCAGGCTCGCAGCCCCCCTCAAACGCCGGCACCCGAATCAACAGGTCGCGCGGCGAGGCACCGAGCACGGCAGCCTGCCGACCACCGATCCACACCCTGTTGTCGCTGGCTATCGGGCTGAACCCGCTCCCGAAGAGCACTGTCTGGCCACCCGCCGGCAGCCGGGAGGCACGCACGGAGTCCAGTCGCACCGATCCGACGAACAGAGGGAGGACGATCGCGGGAATCCGGACCGTGTCGGAGGCCGACACCCCCTCCGCAAAGGCCTCGACAACGATCTGGCCGGTCTCGGAGCCGAGCCGGAGAACCGTGCGGGCCTGGCCGTCGCTCCCGGTCAAACCGGTGCCCCGCGTCAGGCTCGGGGCAATAAAGACCGGCTCGTCTCCCGCATCTTCGGCCTCGCCCGGATCGCCGTTCGACGCGGCACCGGCGGCGGTCTCGCTTTCCGGGTCCTGCTCGCGCGGAGCAATACGGAAACGAATCGCGACACCGCCCGCCGGGGAGCCGTAGACGGTCTCCGCCGCCACCACCAACGGAAGCGGAAGCTCGCTGGCGGTCTCGGCACTCTGTTCGGCACCGGAAACGATGGTGAGCACCACCGAATCCGCGGGCTCGATCCGGACCGGCAGCACCAGCGGCACGACGGCCGGGGCGCTGGGAATGTCGACCGTGATCTCGGCGAGGCCGGGCGTGGGCCCTGCGCGGAACGCTGCCTGTGCCACACCGTTGGGACCGGTGACGGCGACGCCGGTTTCGATCAAACCCTCACCCTGGGTACGGACGAACCTGACCGGGACCCCTTCCAGCGGTCGACCGGAGGCAGCCGTGACCAAGGCAACCAGAGGAGGATCGGTCAATCCACCGGTGACGGCGAAATACTCGCCCTCGTATGCCGCCGACACATTGGACGGCGACAAACCGGGAATGGACGTCGTGACGGCGTCTTCGCAGGCGCCGGCGAGGGTGATGGACAGCAGCAGCGTAACGGCGGGCCAAATGAAATTACTGCGGACTTTGGCGTGTGGCATACGGATTACGGACGTTGGCTTTCCTCCGTCGGAGCCTCAGGTTGCCTACTACTCATCAATCCGACACTGAACATAGATTTGGGGGAGCGCTTCAACAAGGTTGCAGCCGAAAGGTTGTAACCAACGCAGGCCCGAAGGATGGTGAAGTCTGGCCCCGAGAGGCCGGACCAGGGTCGAGCGCCTGCGGATAACAGACCAGACCGGTCCCATCGGAGGGAGAGGAGGTCGCGGACGGGTGCCTTGCGGCGCGCCGTTCGAGGAAAGTCCGGGCTTCACAGGGCACGGCGCCGGGTAACTCCCGGGCGTCGAGAGGCGACGGAAAGTGCAACAGAGAACAGACCGCCGATGGCGCGTGTTTGCCCTCCGGGGCGGCGGCGCACAGGCAAGGGTGAAACGGTGGGGTAAGAGCCCACCGCGTTTCCTGGAAACAGGGACGGCATGGTAAACCCCGCCGGAAGCAAGGCCAAGCAGGAACCAGTGGCGGCCCGCCGCGCACGAGTTCCGGGTAGGCCGCAAGAGGCCTCGGGAGACCGAGGTCCCAGACAGATGACCTCGGGCCGGCGCGAGCCGGTCAACAGAACCCGGCTTATCTCCCTCCATGCCGGTCGGGTCAGGGGAAGGAAAAACCGTTGCGGTTAGATATCCGCTGTAGTCGGCTGGACAACGGTCTTCGAGTCGTGCTCCAGCCAGATGATTCTGTTCCGCTGGTGGCGGTACACGTCATGTACCACGTGGGTTCCAGGAACGAACCGCCCGGCCGGACCGGGTTCGCGCACCTCTTCGAACACCTGCTTTTCCAGGGATCGGAGAACGTGCCGCGCGAAGGCCACTTCAAATACATCCAGGACGCGGGCGGCACCCTTAACGGGACAACCTGGTTCGACCGCACCAATTATTTCGAGACCGTCCCGGCGAATGAGCTCGACCTGGCCCTGTGGCTCGAGTCGGACCGCATGGGCTTCTTCAAGACGGGTATCACGCAGGAGAAACTGGACAACCAGCGGGAGGTCGTGAAGAACGAGCGCCGGCAGTCCTACGAGAACCGTCCCTACGGGATGGCTTTCGAGACGCTTCTCCACAACGCCTTTCCGAAGGGTCACCCGTACCGCCATCCCACGATCGGCTACATGGAGGACCTGGAAGCCGCCACCCTCGACGATGTGAGAGGGTTTTTCGACACCTACTACGCCCCAAGCAACGCCGTCGTGGTTCTGTGCGGCCGCTTTGATCCGGTGGAGGCCATGAACCGGATCAACGCCTGGTTCGGCCCCGTTCCGCGGCGGACGACCCCGGGTCGCCCCGACATTCCGGAGATGACGCTCGAGCCGTCGCGCGAGGTGTTGGAGGACCGGGTTCAGTCGCCGCGCGTGTATCTGATGTTCCATTCTCCGGCCTTCACCGACCCCCGATTCGAGGCCACGGATGCGCTGATGGCGCTGCTCAGCGAGGGCGCCAGCACACCCCTCAACCGCGACCTTGTTTACGAACAGCAGATTGCAGCGGGGGTGTCGACTTTCACCTGGCCAACCGAGGACGCCGGGATGTGTTTCGCCGTGGCGACGGGTCGCCCGGGCGGGTGCGCCGACGAGCTGGAGGACGCCCTCCGCAGGTCAATCGCGAACTCCGTCGAAAGCGGCGTTACAAAAGAGGCGACCGCGGGCGCAGTGAACAGAACGCGCCTGGCGTTGGTGAACCGGGTGGCGGACGTGGGCGAACGGGCGGACGCTCTGGCCCACGCCGCTATCCTCCGGCAGGATCCCTATTACGTGAACGACAGCTTCGGCCGGTACGAGAGCCTGACTCGTACGGACCTTTTGGAGGCCGCGGCGGTACTAGACCTTGACCGAGCCAACGTCGTTCAGGTCATTCCGGGGAAGTCAGGGCGGGAGACCGAGCAGGAGACCGAGTGAGCGAAGACCCCATGGCCGAAGAGCCCGAAAACGCCGAAGGGTCCGAAGACGCGGAAGAGCCCGAAGACGGTGCGGAGCGCGGTCCGATGTTCTCCGGCCAGCCGCTGGCCGCCCACAAACTGCTACCGCTGGAGAAGATCCCCCCGGTGGACAGGACCCGCCGGCCGCCGCCGAGCCCGCCGCTGGGCCTCACGGTTCCCGAGTTCCAGGAGAGGTGCCTGGGCAACGGGGTCATTATCGAATGCGCCCACCGGCCGAACATCCCGGAGGTCGCCATTCAGATGATTCTTGAGGCGGGTGCCGAGTCCGAGGATTCGGGGTCCGCGGGTCTTGCGGAACTCACTGCCTCGCTCGTCACGGAGGGGTCGGGCGAGATGGGGGCGATGGAGATGGCCGAACGGCTGGACTACCTGGGAGCCGATTTCCGCGTGGGTGCCGATTACGCCGTCACTTCGGCCAGCCTGCACTGTTTGCCCGACATGTTGCGCGACGCCCTGAATTTCATGGGCGATTGCGTGATCCATCCCTCCTTCCCGCCGAGCGAGTTCACCCGAGTCAGGCAGGAACACCTCGACGGGATCGCCATGCGGCTGGACGACCCCGCCTCTGCCGCGATGATCTCGCTGCTGCCGGCCATCTATGGCACCGGCAGGTACGCAGTCAGTGTGCAGGGTGCTGCCGCCTCGGTCGGAGCGCTGACCCGCGACGACGCAGAGAGGTTCCACCGAGGCCGGTACTCCCCGTCGGGTGCACGGATTGTGGCATGTGGGGGGGTTGAGCCCGAGAAGCTTCTGGATCTCATGGAGGAGCGGTTCGGGGACTGGACGGGCGAAGACCTAGCCCCGGCCCCACCGCCGGTGTCGCCAGACCTGGTGCGGCGAGAAGGGGTCATCCTGCTGGAGCGGCCGGGCGCCGCCCAGGCCGAGGTGCGGATCGGCGCGGTGGGAGTCGCCTACGGCACCGACGATCATTTCGCGTTGGTTCTGGCAAACGCCCTGTTGGGGGGCCTCTTCAACTCGCGCATCAATATGAATCTGCGCGAAGAGAAGGGCTGGACCTACGGAGCCAGGACCTCGTTCAGCTTTCGGCGAGGCCCCGGGCCCTTCCTGGCGGCCGCGGCGGTCGAATCGCGCTTTGCCGGACCCGCCCTGGAGGAGATGCTGGGCGAGATCCACCGCATGGCCTCCGAACCGGTTCCGGACGACGAACTGACCCTTGCCCGCAACGCCCTCACGCTGTCGCTGCCGCGGACGTTCGAGACAGCGGGGCAGATGGTAACGGCAGTGTCCAGGCAGCGTGTTTTCGGGTTGTCGCCGGACTACTGGACGGACTATAGTGACCAAATGGAATCCGTCACGCCGGAGCAGGTCATGGACGCCGTCCGCGGGCGCCTCGACCCCAAGGCACTTGTGCTGTTGGTGGCGGGCGACCCGGCCTCCACCGGCGGACTGGGCCAGCTTGGACCGGTGACGCGACTGATGCCGGACTGCGCGGACTTTGGTGCGGCCGGTGCAGCGCCGCCGGCGTTTGGGAAAGAGAGTTGAGGGGAGCTTTGGAATCTTCGAGGGACCAGCTCCAGGTGGTGCAAGGGCGGGGAGGTGCCGCCAAGGCAGCCCTGGCCTCGATGAGCGACGAGGACCTGGTCAAGCAGAGTCTGGCAGGCGTCAATCAGGCGTTCACCGAATTGGCGCAACGGTACCACAGCCGGCTGATCAACTTCGTCTACCGCACGATCGGCGATGTAGACCGGGCCGAAGATCTCGCGCAGGAGACTTTTGTCCGGGTCTTCAGGCACCTCAAACGATTCGACCAACGCAAGAAGTTCTCAACTTGGATCTACACCATCGCCAGTAACCTGTCGAAGAACGAGATCCGCAACCGCTTGAGCAGCCCTCTTGTTCTTTTTCAGTCGTTGCGCAAGCACTGGGATGCCGATCACCACGACATGGAGTTCGAAGATAATTCGAACCGACCCGACTACCTGTTCCGCTCGCGCGACCTGACGGAAACGGTCGAACAGGCGGTCCGGGAACTGCCTCACCACCACCGCGTGGTGTTTGTGCTCCGCGAGATGGAGGGACTCACTTATGAAGAAATCGCCAGCGTCACCGGAATTACAATTGGGACGGTCAAGTCCCGTTTGAACCGGGCCCGGACAAGATTCGCCCAGGCCATCGCCCCGATGGTCGGATAATCAGATGAGAGAACGCGGACGGTCAGGGAACCGCGGTCAGGCTGTTGAACTTTTTTCGGGGCAGAGGGGTAACCGGAGTACAGAATGACTTGCGCTGAGTTTTTGCGAAATTACACCGAATACACGGATGGTAGCCTGTCGAACACCGACCGGCTGCGTTTGGCGGCCCACGCTCAAGATTGCCCAAATTGCCAGCGGTTTGAGCGGGCGCTGACCGAGGGCGTACGCACATACCGGGAGGCCCCGAGGCCGGAGCCGTCGGGCGATTTCATGCGCCGCCTCGAACACCGGCTCTACCACGTGCAGGACGGACGGTGGCTCAACCGCGCGGGAGGGGTGTGGGCGGCGGGCGTATTTGGAGCTGCCGCAGTCGCTGTTTTGGCGGTCGGTTGGTCTTCGTTCGCCGCTTCCTGGTCTGGGAGCAACGGTCAGATTCTTTTTGACGATGGCACCGGTGCGGGTGAGGCAATGACCGCCGGCGGTCCGCCAGGCGACGGGTCCGGGTCCGGCGGGGCCAACCCGGAGGCGGACTGTGAGGAGGGGGAGGGCCTGGACTGCCTCACGTCGCGCGACTGGCGCGCCGTGCTTCGCGTCGATCCGGGCTCCGGCTCCGGGAGTGCCTCCGCGGCGGACCCGGTGGCTGATTCGCTGGTACCGGGCGACCCGGACATGATCTTCTTGCCTGTTCCTTTAATTGGGGGCAACCCGTTGACTGACGGACTGCGTCTCTACCGTGAAGGGGCGGTTTGGGGTGATTCCGCCGCAGCCGCGGGGGCCACCGGCGGTGCAGGCCCTCCCGACTCGGTTCCTGGTTCTTCCGGCGCGGGCTCTGATCCCCCTGAACCCGGTTCGGGCCCCCCCGACAGCTTGACGCCCCCCTGAACCCTCCCGGGCCACGCGGCGGCTCCGGGCGAGGCAGGCCAGCCATTGCCGGGGCGGAGCAGGCACTCTCTCGCGCCCTTCGCGAGGATCCGGCCCCGGGTGTGTGGCTCATGCACGGCGCGGCGTCGCGACTCCGGGACGAGGCTGCCCGGCGGTTGGCCGGGGCCGCGCTCTCGCCCAGTCTGCGCGACTTCAATTTTGACCAGGTTGAAGGGAAGCGGCTGACCGACGAGCAGCTGGGGACGATCTTGGCGATGCCTCCGATGATGGCGGATCTCCGGGTGCTTCTGTTGCGGGATGCCCAGCACCTGAAGCCCCGTGGCCGCAAACGTCTGCTGGACGCCATGCGGTCGCCGCCGCCCCAGCTGCTCCTGATAATCACCCTTCAAGTTCCGGCGGGATCGCGCGCAGCCTACTACCGCGATTTGAAGAGCGCCGCGGGACCGCGTGCAATTGAGTGGAGCCAGCCGCGCGAGAACGATGTTCCGGGGTGGTTGCTGGAGCGTGCCCGACTTCGGTGGGAAATCGACCTGCCGCGGGACTTGGCCCCGAAGATCGCAAACGCGGTCGGGTCTGACCCTTCGCGCCTGGACGCGGAGCTCGAAAAGATCTCCCTGCTCGCCGGGGAAGACCGCACCGAAGAGAAGATCCTCTCGATGATGCCGCGGTCCCGCGGACTGGACCGCTGGCGGTGGATGGATCTTGTGGCCGGCCGGAAGTTTGCGGCGGCGCTGAAGCATCTGGAGGGCGTATTGGTCTCGGAACGGGGCACATCGCTTGTATCGGGGCTGACCGACCACTTTCTGTTTCTCGGGATTGCTCTGGGAGGACAGCAAGAGGTGAGGCGGTCCCTGTCGGAGTTGGGGCGGCACTACCTGGGTTGGAAGGCGCCCGCCTATGCGAGGCAGGCGAGGGCCTGGAGCGAGCCGGAGCTGGAGCATGCGGTGGGGGCGTTGTACCGGGCAGACCGGCTTCTCAAGTCCGGGGGGCGTGACCAGCCGGTGCTCGAGGAAATGCTGCTGTCCATGGCCCAGGCGCGGCTGCAGGCAGCTTGACCCCGGTCGCCCCGCGGCTGCGGCTTCGGTGAGCCCCCGGCGGAGCGCCCGGTCGCGCCGGGCGGTCGCGGGCAGCACGCCGCTCATCGAACAGTACCGCGAAATCAAGGCTCGGCACGCGGATTCGATGCTGTTCTTCAGGGTGGGCGACTTCTACGAGATGTTTTTCGAGGATGCCGAAGAGGCCAGCGGGCTGCTCGGGATCGCCCTGGCCTCGCGCAACAACGGCCCGATCGAGGTCCCTCTGGCGGGGGTCCCGGCGAAGGCGCTCAACGAATACCTGCCGCGCCTGATTGAGGCAGGCCGGCGCGTGGCGATCTGCGAACAGCTCGAAGAGGTTGCCGAAGCCGACGGAATTGTGCGCCGCGACGTGGTGGAGATTGTAACCCCCGGCACGGTAATTGACCCCGACCAACTCACCCGCGGACGCAACAACTTCGTGGTCGCCGTGGCCGCCCCGGCGCGGAGCACCGGGGCCGGTGAGTTTGGACTGGCCGTGGCGGATCTCTCAACGGGCGAGTTTGAACTGCGCGGCTGTGGCGACCCGGATGCGCTGCGCGACGACCTCTCGCGTTTGGACCCCGCCGAGGTGTTGCTTCCCCAGCGCCTGACGGTCCCCGCCGACCCCGCGGAAACACCGGACACCGCCATCACCGGCCCCCAGACCTGGGTAACGACTTCCCGCCCTGACTGGCTGTTCGATCCCGCGACGGGGGAAGAAAGACTTCAGTCCCGGTTCGGAGTCCACTCGGCTGCCGGATTCGGCATCGACCCCAGGCGCGACCAACCGCTGCTGGCGGCGGCATCCGCCCTGCTGGCCTACCTCGACGAAGTACGCCCCGGAGGCGTCAAGCACCTGCGCCCGCCCAGAGTGGACCGGAGCGGCCGCGTCATGCACCTGGATGAGATGACCCGCCGCAACCTCGAACTGGTCGAACCGCTGCGGCCCGGCGAGGGCGTCACGCTCCTCAGCCTGCTGGACCAGACCAAGACCCCCATGGGGGCCCGGCTGATGCGCCGGCGCGTGCTCCGACCGCTGCTGGGCCAGGAAGAGATCGAAACCCGCCTGGACGCTGTGGCCGACCTGGTGGCGCAGTCCGCGCCGCGGCGAGCGATCCGCGAGCACCTCTCGCGTGTTCGGGACCTGGAGCGGGCGGCGGCGCATGTCTCGGGCGGAAAGTGCGAGCCGCGGCGCCTCCTGGCCCTGGCGAACTCGCTGGTGGAACTGCCCGGCGCGCTCGAAAATGCATCGAAGCTGACCGCCTCCCGGTTGGTCGATATCACAAAACGGTTGGATCCGCTGGATGACACCCGCTCGGCAATCGAGGAGGCACTGGACGCCGGAGACGGCAGCGGGACTGTTCGCGAGGGCCACTCGCGGGAGCTGGACCAGTTGCGTTCGCTGCGGGACGAGGCGGCCGGCTGGATCAGGGACCTACAGGAACGCGAACGCCGGGAAACGGGGATCGAGTCACTGAAGGTCGGATTCAACAAGGTGTTCGGCTATTACCTCGAAGTGACGCGGACCAGGGTCGATCAGGTCCCCGACAGATTCATCCGCAAACAGACCCTGGCCGGTTCAGAGCGGTATTTCACCACCGAACTCAAGGAGTGGGAAGAGAAGGTTCTGGCCGCCGACCGGGAGATCGAACATTTGGAGGCGCAGCTCCTGCGGGCTCTTGTCGAACGCCTCGGGAAGGACATTCGGCGCATCCAGCAAACCGCTGCCGCCGTTTCTGAACTGGATGTCCTGGCGGCGCTTGCCCACGTCAGCGTCCGGAACGATTGGACGCGGCCCGAGATCACCCTTTCAAGGGAGATCCAGATCGAACAGGGCCGCCACCCGGTCGTGGAAGCGGCGTTGGGCCCGGGCGAGTTCGTGGCGGGCGACACAAGGCTGGACTCCGGCACCCACGTGTTGTTGGTTACCGGTCCGAACATGTCGGGAAAGTCGACCGTGTTGCGGCAAGTGGGAATCATCGCGCTCATGGCCCACACGGGCTCGTTCGTCCCTGCCCGCCGAGCGCGCATCGGCCTCTGTGACCGCGTGTTTACGAGGGTGGGGGCGTCCGACAATTTGGCGTCGGGCATGAGCACGTTCATGGTCGAAATGACCGAGACGGCAACAATCCTCAACTCGGCCACGGACCGCTCGCTGGTGTTGCTTGACGAAATCGGTCGCGGCACCTCCACCTACGACGGTGTTTCCATCGCCTGCGCGGTCACCGAGAGGCTGCATGAGGTGGGCGCGCGGACCCTCTTCGCCACCCACTACCACGAGCTGGTGGGGCTGGCGGAGTCGTTGCCGCGGGCCGCCGCGCTGAACGTTGCTGTTCGCGAGACTGAAGACAGCGTGATATTCCTGCACCGGCTGGAGCCGGGTGGTTGCGACCGCTCGTACGGAGTGCACGTGGCGAAGTTGGCCGGCCTCCCGCGGGCGGTGGTGGCGCGGGCAGCGCAGATTCTGAGGGCGCTGGAGTCCGGGCCGTGGGGAGTTGGCGGGCGCAGCGCCATGTTGGGCGATTTCGGAAAGGGGCAGTTGTCGCTGTTCCTTGCCCGGGCCGAGGGCGCGGAAACTGCCGGGGGCGCTGACCACGTAGCCGAACCGGACGGACCGTTGCACGGGACCGGGCCGCGCCCGGAGCCGGGAGATCCGGCGGCAGGAGACGTGTTGGACCAGCTGAGGAAGGCCGAACCGGATCGCCTCACGCCGCTGGAGGCGTTAAACCTGGTGGCGGAACTCAAATCGAAGCTGTCGCCCGAGCGCTGATGGCCGGCTGCGACAGTGTCGCTGCCGGAGGAGGATGCGACGTTGCCGTATTCGGATAACAAATCATGAGCCAGCTCGGTGAATCAGTAGATCTCGGACGGCTCGAGAGCGTGCTTGGCGCGGTCGGACGCACGCCGATTGTGCGCCTGCGCCGTGTCGTCGACCGGATTCGAACCCCCGTGTGGCTGAAGCTCGAGTCATTCAACCCAGGCGGGTCGGTCAAGGACCGCATCGGCCTGGCCATCATCGAGCAAGCCGAGGCCGACGGCACGCTGCGCCCCGGTGGCACGGTCGTGGAGGGAACCGCCGGCAACACGGGCCTCGCGCTGGCCTTCGCGGCCGCGGTCAAGGGGTACCGCTGCGTGTTCGCGATCCCCGACAAGATGAGCGCCGAAAAAATCAGTCTTGTCCGCGCGTTCGGGGCGGAAGTGATCGTCACGCCCAGCGGTGTTCCGCCCGACCATCCGAACTACTACTCCAACGTGGCCCGGCGTTTGGCCGAAGAGACTCCGGGAGCGGTTTTGGCCGACCAGTTCTTCAACCCCGCCAACCCTCGAGCTCACTACCGGACAACGGGACCCGAGGTGTGGAAACAGACAGACGGACGCGTCACCCACTTCGTGGCGGCCCCGGCCACGGGGGGCACGATCAGCGGTGTTGGGCGTTATCTGAAGGAGCAGAACCCCGGCGTGAAGGTGATCGCTGCCGACCCGGCGGGATCGGTGCTGGCCGGATACGCCCGGACGGGTGAAGTGGGGAAGGGCGACATGTACAAGGTCGAGGGTGCGGGAAACGACAAGATTCCCGGCGCGATGGATTTCTCGGTGATAGACGAATTCATGACCGTGCCCGACCGCGACGCGTTTCAGATGGCTCGTCGCCTCACCCGCCAGGAAGCCCTCTTTGCAGGGGGCGCCTCGGGCCTGATCGGTTGTGCCGCGCTCAGAATCGCCGAACGGGTCGATGATCCGGAGGCCTGCATCGTCGGGCTGGTTACCGACTCGGGCGAGCGATACCTGTCCAAGATCTATTCGGACGAATGGATGCGGGAAAACCGCATGACGGACACCTCGCCCGCCACGGCTGCCGGGATGATGGAGCGGAAGGCAGTGGACGGCGTCCCCGCCCTGATCGCGGTCGGTCCCGGGGATACCGTGGCGCATGCGCTCGATCTGATGGGTCGCCACCACGTTTCCCAGTTGCCCGTGGTGGAGACGGGCCGCCAGTTGGGGTCCGCTTCCGAAGCAAGGCTGATGGCGGCGGTCATCGCCGATCCCGCCCGCCGAGCGGATCTGGTGTCGGACCACGCTGACGACGCGTTCCCGGAGATCGGCCCCGATGCCGGGCTCAAGCAAATGGCGGACCTCATGACCCGGCGCGTAACCGCGGTGGCCGTTATCAGCGGTGGATCCGTGGCGGGCATACTGACCAGACACGACATCCTGCGGCGATTGTTGGCCGGGGACGGCGGTTCCGATGGTGCCTGACCTCCCCGCCGAACTCGCGGGCAGGCGCATCCGGGTCGCGGTCTTGTGCGGCGGAGAGTCGCCCGAGCACGATGTGTCGCTGGTGTCGGCGCGCAATGTGTTGGGTGCAATGGACCCGGAGCGTTACGACCCGTCCGTGATCCAGATCGGGCGCGACGGTGTTTGGCGCCGGGCCGGGCAGTCCGCTGCCCTCTCGGTCACGCCCGGCTTGCCCCCCGAAGCGGGCGGTGCGGAGTTCGATGTTGTTTTCCCGGTTCTCCACGGACCCAACGGCGAAGACGGCACCGTCCAGGGCCTGCTCGAACTGTTGCATGTGCCGTACGTCGGACCCGGGGTGCTAGGGGCCGCGCTCACCATGGACAAGGAAGCCGCCAAACGGGTTCTCCAGGCCGCCGGGCTTCCCGTGGTGCCCTGGGTTACCGTGCGCGCCGGGAAGGCCCGTCCGGGTTGGGAGGCCACGACCGGGCGGCTGGGGCGCCCGGTGTTCGTGAAGCCGGCACGGATGGGTTCATCGGTCGGCGTGTCGGTGGCCGCGACGGCCGAAGAGCTGGACAGGGCCCTGGAAGAGGCGTTCGCCTTCGACGCGAAGGTGCTGGTGGAGCAGCGGATCGACGGGCGCGAGATTGAATGTGCCGTCCTGGGCAACGAGTACCCGGAGGCGTCCGTGCCCGGTGAGATCGCCCCCACGCACGACTTCTACAGTTACGAAGCCAAATACGTGGACGAACACGGCGCCCGGCTCCACGCGCCCGCCGATCTGGCCCCCGACCAGGCCGAGCGGATCCGCGAGATGTCTGTATTGGCGTTTCAGGCGCTGTGCTGCGCGGGAATGGCCCGCGTGGACTTCTTCCTCACCGCCGCGGGCAAGGACGGGGAGGCCGCCGCCGGCGCCCGAGACGGAGTCTACATCAACGAGGTAAACGGCATTCCCGGGTTCACCGAAATCAGCATGTATCCCCGACTGTGGGCCACGACGGGCCTGGAGTACCCACAGCTCATCGACCGGTTGATATCGCTGGCTTTCGCCCGCCACGCCGCCAGGAAGGAACGGGGGCGATGATCGGCACCTTCGGCCCTCCCGCCGGCGTGTCACCGGCCGTACGGCGACTCCTGGTTATCAACGGGGCGGTGTGGTTGATCATCCAGTTCACCGGCAGCAGACCCGGCACGATGGCCAGCGCTCTGGCCTTCAACGCCTCGGAACTGCTGCTTCGACCGTGGAGCCCGGTCACCTACATGTTCGTCCACGTGGGTTTCTTCCATCTCCTGTTCAACATGATCGTCCTGTTTTTCTTCGGGCCCATGCTGGAGGCCAGGTGGGGGAGCCGGTTTTTCACGTGCTATTACCTGGTGGCGGGCGTCGGCGGGGCGTTGATTTCATTGCCGCTGCGGTCGCTGACGGGGCCGGCCGACATCATCGGTGCGTCAGGGGCGGTCTACGGCCTGCTGATGGCGTTCGCGATGAACTGGCCCGACAGGCGCATCTACCTCTACTTCATGTTCCCGATCAAAGCCAAATGGCTGGTGCTGGGCCTGGGGTTGATCGCCTTGCTGAGTGCGGCTTCGGGCACCAACGACGGAGTAGCGCACTGGGCACATCTCGGCGGCCTGCTAACCGGGTGGATCCACCTGCGTTTCGGAGACCGGATCTGGACGGCGCTGGCCCCCTTGCGAGAAGCGGGGGCGGGGTGGTTTGGCCGCGGGGACGGAAAATGGGAGCGAGGGCAGGCCTCCGGCCGGCCCTCTTCCGCGCGGACCCGCTTGTGGCGGACCGAGACGCCGGGAGGTACCGAGATCAAAATGGAACCGGACGCCCGCCCGCGGCGGGCTTCCGGCTCGGGGCGGAGGACCGCCGGCGCAGACGAGGATTTGGACGAGGTTGACAGAATCCTGGACAAGATCCGGGAGGGCGGTCTGGGTTCGTTGACCCCGAAGGAAAAGGAGTTCCTGGACGAGGCCAGCCGCGGCTACAGCAAGAGATGAGCCCCAACAGCGCGCGCCCGACACGGCGCTTGACCAGACGCGGACCGGACGGGGACCGGACGCGACGAACCCGCTTGGACAGAACCCCGCCTTTCCGGGTAGTTTAGCGGCCCGTTCCGCCGCGATTGCCGGGCGCGGCCGAACCAGCAGACGGTAAACAACCCAAGCCTCCCCACCGGCCCTGGAGACGCGATGGCCGCCGCCGCACCCACGTTCCCAACCGAAGACATCCGCAACGTGGCGGTAGTCGGCCACGGCGGTTCCGGCAAAACCACCCTGGTGGACGCCATGTGTTACCTGTCCGGGTCCGTGACCCGCAAGGGAGACGTCAACAAGGGCACCGCTCTCACCGACTTCACGCCCGAAGAAACCGAGCAGCGGATCTCCCTGAACCTGGCCGTGGCGCACGCGGTTTGGTCCGGCACCAAAACCAACCTGATCGACACCCCTGGGTTCCTGGATTTCTTCGGCGAGGCGGTCGCCGGGATCCGAGCCGCGGACGCGGCGCTTTGCGTGATCGACGCGGTGTCGGGTGTCCAGGTGGGTACCGAGCGGGCGTGGGAGGCCGCGGCAGCTCGCGGGCTGCCCAGGATGATCTTCGTTTCGGTGATGGACCGCGACAACGCGAGTTTCCGGCGCGTCTACAAGGAAATAAGGGAGACGATCGCGCCCAACGCGATTCCCGTCATTGTCCCGATCGGGTCCGGGCGGGACTTCCGCGGTTTCGTGGACCTGATTTCGATGAAGGCTTACGCCTCAAAGGGGGGCGACAAGGGAGAATGCACTCTTTCCGACATTCCCGACGACCTTGCCGCCGGTGCCGCTGAATTCGGCGAGCAACTGGTCGAGACCGCCGCCGCCGCTGACGACGAACTGCTGGAGGCCTACCTGGAGGGCGAGCAACTGAGCCGCGAGCAGATCGTCAACTCGCTGGCCCGGACCGTGCGCGCCGGAGAAGTCGTGCCCGTGCTGTGCGGCAGCGGGGCATCGTGCATTGGCGTTCCGCGGCTGCTTGACCGAATCGTTGAACTGCTGCCCTCTCCCAATCAGGTCCAACCCCAGGCCACGGAAGACGGCGGGAACCAGATTGCCGCGACCGCGGGCACCACTGCAACGGCGCTGGTCTTCAAGACCACCTCCGAGCCTCACGTGGGGGACCTGAGCCTGTTCAGAGTGTTTGGCGGGGGCGTGACAAACGGCCAGACCCTCCTGAACCCGTCACGTGGGGGGACCGAGCGAATCGCTCACATTGCGATTCCCCAGGGCGCAAGGCGGGTGGATGTAGAGAAGCTGATGCCCGGCGACATCGGGATGGTTGCCAAGCTGAGGATTACCGCCACGGGCGATACCCTCTGCGACCCGGAAGCTCCCGCAACCCTGGCCGGGATCGACTGGCCCGCGGCGGACCTCTCGTTGGCTGTGCAGGCCAAGTCCCGGGGAGACGAAGACAGGATCTCGGCGGGGCTGGCCAAGGTGCACGCCGAGGACCCGACGTTCACGTCCGGGTATGATGCCGAACGCGGTCAGACCATCATTCGCGGTTTGGGCGAAATCCACCTGGGGATCGCCCTGGCGCGGCTCACGCGGAAGTACGGGGTGGAAGTGGAGACGGAGGCTCCAAGGGTAGCCTACCGCGAGACAATCACCCGCACGGCCCAGGGCCACGGCCGGTTCAAGAAACAGAGCGGCGGTCGCGGACAGTTCGGAGACTGCCACATTCGGCTCAGTCCGCTCGCCCGGGGTGAGGGCTACGAGTTCGTTAATTCGATCAAGGGCGGCGTGATCCCGGGCAAGTTCGTTCCGGCGGTCAGCAAGGGTATCGAAGAGGCCGCCAGGAAGGGGATTCTGGCCGGATACCCGCTGGTCGACTTCAAGGCCGAGTGCTACGACGGCACACACCACTCGGTCGACTCCAGCGACATTGCGTTCCAAGTGGCCGGATCGCTGGCGTTTCAGAAAACGGTACCCGAGGCGGGGCCGGTGATCCTGGAGCCGATTCTGGAAGTGGAAATCGAGACGCCCGAGGAGAACATGGGCGAAGTGATGGGAGATCTGAACTCCCGCCGCGGACGGGTGCTGGGGATGGATTCCAAGGGCAAACGCCAGGTAATCAGGGCCCACGTGCCGCAGGCCGAGATGCACAAGTATTCCGCCGTGCTCCGGTCGATCACCGGCGGGCGCGCATTCCACACCCGGAAGTTCCACGCCTACGAACCAGCCCCGGCGCCGGTGGCGGAGAAGGTCGTGGCCCAAGCCAGGGATGAATCCTAGTTGGATGTCGGGGCACAGCAAGTGGTCCAAGATCAAGCGGAAAAAGGCGATAGCCGACAAATCCAGGGGCCGCCTGTTTTCCAAACTGGGCCGCGAGATCACGGTGGCGGCTCGCGGCGGCGGGGGAGATCCGTCCTTCAACCCCAGGCTGCGAACCGCCGTGGACAACGCCAAAGCCCAGCGGATGCCGAACGAGAACATCGACCGGGCCATCAAGCGGGGCACCGGCGACCTGCCCGGAGCTGCGTTTGAGGAGATCACCTATGAGGGTTACGCTCCCGGCGGAGCCGCCCTTTACCTGGAATGCCTCACCGATAACCCTCGGCGGACCCTCGCCCAGGTGCGACACCTCCTCGACAAGCGGGGGGGCAACCTCGGGCAGAACGGCTGCGTGGCGTGGATGTTCGAACGCAAGGGGCAAGTGATCCTGGACGCCGGGACGTGCGATTCGGGGGCCGCCCTGGAGGCGGCTCTGGAGGCGGGGGCCGAGGACTTCGACGATGAAGACGGTGCCTACATTGTGACTGCCGAGCCCTCCGCTTTCCATGCGGTGGTGGAGAGCCTGAAAACCCAGGGCGTGCCGATATCGGGAGCGGAGCTGGCCATGGTGGCGCGCTCCGGCATGGAGCTGGAGGGGGAGGAAGCGCGAAAAGTCGCGGCCATCATCTCGGCGCTCGAAGACCACGACGACGTACAGAAAGTGTGGACCAACGCCGAGATCGAAGAGGCCGCGTGGGAGGCGTTGGAGGAGTAACGGACGCACCGCTGGGGCTTTTCCCGGGTGCTCTCATTTTGGGGATCGACCCCGGAACCCGGGCCACCGGGTACGGTGCCGTGCGCTACGGCCGCCCCCGGCATGAACTGGTGGAATGCGGAGTGACTCGCCCGCGCGGGCACAATCTGGCCGAACGAATCGTGGATCTGCACGAAGAGATCGGCGGCCTCATTGACCGGCTCGAACCAACTTGCACGGCAATCGAAGCGGTCTTTTCCGGTCGCAACCCGCGCACGGCTCTGGTGATGGGACATGCGCGCGGGGTGATTCTGCTGGCGGCGGCCAGCCGGAACCTGCCGATCTGGGAATACTCCCCGGCGGAAATCAAGAAGCGGATCGCCGGCACGGGAGCAGCGACCAAGGGGCAAATCGGGTTCATGGTAAAGCACCATCTGGACCTGGTGGAGGCGCCCGCCCCGGACGATGCCGCGGACGGATGCGCGGTGGCCCTGTGCCATGCGCTGGCGGCGACGTCTCCGGCCGTGCTGGGACGCCGCTGACGTGATACGCCGCATAAAGGGAGTTCTGGCCGGCCGCACCTCCGAGTCCGCTGAAGTGTTGACGCCGTCCGGGCTGTCGTACGAGGTGCGGATGTCCCTGCGCACAATTGAGCAACTGCCCTCCGACGGAGAGGCTGCCGAGTTCGACACGGTGCTGGTGACCAGGGACGACGGGATGGACCTGTACGGCTTCGGTTCCGGTGCCGAACGCGAACTGTTTCTGCGACTCAGGTCGGCGAGCGGAGTCGGGCCGCGTCTGGCACTGGCCATTCTGGGGGCCCTGTCCGGGAACCGGATCATCGGCGCGATTCGCGAACGCGATTTTCGTGTGCTCCAAACCGTGAGCGGGGTCGGGAAGAAGACCGCTGAGCGCATAGTCGTGGAGCTCGCCGACAAGCTGGATGACCTGGCGGCCGCCGCGGGGGAGGGGGCCGCTGCCGCTGCCCACAGCCCCGCGGCGGCCGCCGTCGCCACGCTTCAGGCGTTGGGTTACCGCGGGGGTGAGGCCGAGCGCATGGTGCGACAGGCTGCCGCGGACCGGCCGGACACCGCGCAGCCGCCGACGACCGAGGAACTGGTCAAAGCGGCATTGGCGGTGGCCTGATGGCCGACCCCGGGGGTATTTCGCCCCGGCACGGGGAGTCCGGACGCGACGAGCCCGTGCCCGGAGAGTCCCGGCCAATCTCCGAGGTCACCACGCCGCGGCGCGTGGAAATGGACCGCGCTCTGGACCAGTCGCTGCGACCCACCAAGCTGGACGAATTCATCGGCAAGAAGTCAGTGAAGGACAGCCTGGCCGTGTTCATCGAAGCGGCCCAGGGCCGGGGCGAGCACCTGGACCACACTCTGTTCTACGGCCCGCCCGGGCTGGGCAAGACCACGCTGGCCATGCTGCTGGCCCGGGAGATGGGCGTTGGCATCAAGCTGACATCGGGCCCAGTCCTCGAGAAGCCCGGAGACCTGGCGGGCGCGCTCACCGCACTTGCCCCGCGCGACATACTGGTTATCGACGAAATCCACCGGCTCCGCCCGCAGATCGAGGAGTTCCTGTACCCGGCCATGGAGGACTGGCGGATCGACGTGCGGATCGGCGACGGCGTGGGGTCTGACACTGTCAGCGTGAAACTTGAACCGTTCACGCTGGTGGGGGCCACGACCCGGTTCGGCCTTCTGACGTCGCCAATGCGCGCCCGTTTCGGAATAGTGGAGCGGCTGGGCTTCTACCCCCCCGAAGAGCTGGCGATGATCGTGCACCAGTCGGCCCGTCGTCTCGGCGTCCCCGTGTCCGAGGGCGGTGCTGCCGAGATTGCCGGTCGGTCGCGGGGCACTCCCAGAATTGCCAATCGGCTCCTCAGACGGGTCCGGGATTTCGCGCAGGTTCGGGGCGAAGGCAGTGTCGACCGCGAGACCGCTCGGCGGGGACTGGCCATGCTGAGTGTTGACGAGCGGGGCCTGGACGAAATGGACGCCCGTCTGCTGCGCACCATCATTGTCGATTTCGGCGGCGGCCCGGTTGGCCTGCGGTCGCTGGCGGTGGCTGTGGGGGAAGACACCGGAACGCTGGAAGAAGTGTACGAGCCCTACCTGATCCAGCAGGGGTTCATGCAGCGCACCTCGCGCGGCCGGGTCGCAACCCCCCGGTCCGAGGACTTTGTCAGGGAGAGGTTCGGGATTTCGCTGCCCGAACGCGGCAGGGGCGATCCCCAAGGCCCGCAGGCGGAGTTTGGGTTCGATAAATCAGGCAAATGACCCGGGCGGACCGGGTGGATCAGGGTCAGACCAAGGAGATGCTCGCCGGCCGGGCACGGCTGATTTGCTTACGCGCAGTTACGACTACGAGCTACCGCCAGGGCTGATAGCCCAGCACCCGCCGGAGACCAGGGGAGAAAGCCGCCTGCTGGTCTTGGACCGGTCCGGCGGCACCATCAGGGACACCGTTTTCCGCGAACTGCCCGGATTCGTTGAGCCCGGCGACGTGGTCGTGGTCAATGACAGCCGCGTGTTTCCCGCGCGTCTGGTCGGCAGGAAGCCGACCGGAGCCCGCGCCGAGGTCCTGTTGCTGCGACAGTCGGCGGACGACCCGTTCTGCTGGCGCGCGATGATTCGCCCCGGGGGCAAGCTCAAGCCAGGCACCGAAGTCAGAGTTGCGTCCGACCTCACGGTCCGAATCCTCAACAGCGACCGGGAGGGCGGTCGCATGGTGAGGCTGGAGTGTGCGGACGGAGCCGAGGACCCCTGGGCCGTGGTCGAACGGCGGGGCCGGGTGCCCCTGCCGCCCTACATCGCCCGCTCAGCCGACTCCGAAGACAGACACCGGTACCAGACGGTGTATGCCCGCGACCGGGGAAGTGTCGCCGCCCCCACCGCCGGGCTGCATTTCACCGAAGAAGTCCTCCAGGACGTCAGGGCAAGGGGAGCGCACGTCGAATCCGTTACCCTGCACGTCGGACCGGGCACCTTCAGGCCGGTTACCGCGAGCCGCGCCGAGGATCACTCGGTTGGCGCCGAGCGGTGGACCCTGCCTGCCGGCACGGCGGAACGCCTCAACGAGGCGATTCGGATGGGCAGGAGAATATGGGCCGTCGGCACCACGGCGTGTCGCGTGCTGGAAACCGCCGCCCGCGGGGCAGCTCCCGTGTTTGAGGCTGGTGCGGGAGAGACCGGCCTCTTCATCCGCCCGCCTTATGAGTTCCGGGTCGTGGGCGGGCTGTTGACCAACTTCCACCTGCCAACGTCGAGCCTGATCATGCTGGTATCGGCGTTCGCGGGCCGCGAGCTCGTCCTGGGAGCATATGCCCACGCCGTGAGGCAGCGCTACAGGTTCTATTCCTACGGCGACGCGATGCTGATCCTGTGACGACCACGCCCGGGATTGGGTTCGAGGTACAGGCTTCCGACGGACTGGCTCGGGCGGGGGAACTGCGCCTGGAGCGCGGAACCGTCCACACCCCCTGCTTCATGCCGGTAGGCACCCTGGGCTCCGTGAAAGGCCTGACCCCCAACGACGTGGCCGGTGCCGGGGCCCGAATCATTCTTGCCAACGCCTACCACCTGGCGCTCAGGCCAGGCTCCGAGGTCCTGCGGAGCGCGGGAGGGCTGCACCGTTTCATGGGATGGGCAGGCCCGCTCCTGACCGATTCGGGCGGATTCCAGGTATTCTCGCTGGCCCGCATCAACTCTGTCGACGACGAAGGCGTTTCCTTCCGCAGCCACCTGGACGGCGGCCCGCGAAAGATCACCCCGGAAATCTCGATGGAGATCCAGTCCGCCATCGGGGGCGACATCTGGATGGCCTTCGACCAGTGTCCCCCGGGCGAGGCTTCCCGGCGGGTCGCACGCGAGGCCGTGGACCGATCCCTGGCCTGGTTGAGCCGCTGCCGCAACCGGTGGCGAACCCTTGCCGCCGAATCGTCTTCGTGGCTGTGGCCGGTCGTGCAGGGGGCATCGTTTTCGGACCTCCGCCGCGAATCCCTTGAGCGGACCCTGGAGGTCGGCGACTGGACCGGAATCGGCATCGGGGGACTGTCGGTGGGCGAGCCGCGCGAGGTGACCCTGGGGATGCTGGATGTGCTGGCGGAAGGGCTGCCCGCGGACCGACCGCGCTACCTGATGGGGGTCGGCTACCCCGATGACATGGTGGAGGCCGTGCGCCGGGGCGTGGACATGTTCGACTGCGTCGCGGCTACCCGAAACGGCCGCACCGGCACGGCATTCACCCGGCGCGGGCACATCAACATCAAGGGCGCTCGTTTCGCGCATGATCAAGGTCCGGTCGATTTGGACTGCGACTGCGAGTGCTGCACGAACTGGTCCAGGGCCTACCTCCGGCACTTGTTTGTGGCCAGGGAGATGCTTGGTCCGCGCCTCCTGTCGCTGCACAACATTCGGTTCCTGGTCCGCCTGATGGAAAACGTCCGGGCGGCAATTCAATCGGGCCGGTTCGACGACTGGGCCCGGGAGTGGCGCTCGCACAGACGGCGCCCGGGATAGACGAAAGGCCTGCGGGGCGCGACATTACGGGCCCACGCAACGGGCGGGCCGTGGCTTGCCCTGCAGGTCACTACTGCAGAGGAGCCATGCGGCGCCGCAACAACATGTCCAATCACGCCGTCCAGTGCGGCACAAGGTGACCAATGCTACTAATCGCCCTGATGGCGGCGCCTCAGGAAGGGGGCGGCAACCCGGCCTCGATGTTCATCATCCTTGGCGGGTTTGTTGCGATCATGTATTTCCTCCTGATCCGACCCCAACGCAAACAACAGGCCCAACATGCGGCCATGGTGGCCGAGCTCAAGACTGGTGATGTGGTGAGCACCATGGGGGGCATCAAAGGGAAGATCGTCCACGCGACGGACGACATCGTGACCGTCGAGTCGGGGACCGCCCGCGTTGAGATAGAGCGCAACAGAGTGCAGCGCGTCCACGCGTAGGACTTGTGACATGAACAGCCGGGTTTGAACCCTTGATCAGGGAAATCCGTCTGTTCGGAGACCCCGTTCTCCGGCAAACGGCCGAGCCCGTTACCGAGTTTGACGCCCAACTGCGCAGCTTGGTCGCCGACCTTCGCGAGACCATGTACGAGGCGGGCGGGATCGGCCTTGCCGCGCCCCAGGTGGGTGTGGGGATGCGAGTGTTCGTGTATGACCTGGACGAAGAAGGGGCGGCGGCGGGCTCTTTGGTCAACCCGACCATCAGCGAGCCTGCCGGCAAGTGCCGCGAGGAAGAGGGGTGCCTCAGTTTCCCCGACCTTACCGAGATGGTCGAGCGTCCCGAGCAGGTGAAGGTCGAGGGATTCGACGAGAACGGCGATCCCGTGTGCCTGGTGGCGAGCGGGATGCTGGCGCGCTGCTTGCAGCACGAGACGGACCACCTGGACGGGATCATGTTTTTCGACCGGGTAAGCCCGATGAAGCGCCGGATGCTCTTGAAGAAATGGCGCAAGCAGAGGGACTGATCCGGCCTCCGGCGCGAGTGCTTTTCTGGGGCGGCGCCCGTTTCGGGATTCCTTTCCTGGACGCGCTGGCCAAGCTTCCGGCCGAATTCACAATGGCAGGGGTGGTTACGGTCCCGGACCGGCCCGCGGGCAGAGGTCGTCGCGGTGCCCCCAGACCGATGCGCAGCTCCCCGGTGGCGGGGTGGGGCAGGGCGGCCGGTGTTGCGGTTCTGCAGCCGGCCGCGGCGGGCGACCCGGAATTCTTGCGGGAGGCCGGTGCGCTGGAGCCTGATGTGGCGGTGGTCGCGGCGTATGGCATGATCCTGCCCCGACCGGCCCTGAACCTGCCGCCGCTTGGCTCGTTCAACATCCACCCGTCGCTGCTGCCCGCCCTGCGGGGGGCGGCCCCGGTCCAACGGGCGATTATTGAAGGGCACCCCGAGGTCGGCGTCACCATCATCCGCATGTCCGAGAAGTTGGATGCGGGTCCGGTTCTGGCGCAGGCCAGTTTGCCCAACCCCCCCGGTACCACCGCGGAAACGATGCTCGAAGAGCTGGCCCGGTTGGGCGCGAAACAGATGATCGGCGTTCTGCGCCGGGTTACGGGACGCGATCCCGCGGGGCCGCCGGCCGAGGTCGAACAGGACGAGGGCGCGGTTACGTGGGCCCCGAAGTTGACCCCTTCCGAAGCCCGTATCGACTGGACAAGATCAGCCGGTGAAATCGCCCGTTTGGTGGCTGGGTGCGACCCGGTGCCCGGTTCCTGGACCACCTTTCGGGGAGTACGGTTGCGGTGCCTGGGGGCGCGGGTGTGGGACCCGGGTCAGGCGTGCGGGGGCGCGAGTCGTCCCGGCGAGATGCAGGGAGTTGACGGCAGCGCCGTGGTGGTTGCCGCCGGAGAGGGATGCGTGGAGCTGTTCACCGTCCAGCCCGCGGGGAAGCGCCCCATGGACGCAGCCGCATGGTGGCGCGGCGCCCAGCCCGAACCCGGCGAGCGCTTCAACTGACGCCACGCGGCGCTGTCGTGCCGGGCATTCGGCCACGGATTTCCCGGTTGCATGTGTTGGTCTCCGAGCGGGAACTTGGCTCGCCCGACCGCGTGGGAGCGTTGCGGAAGATGCTTGAACCTGGTTCTCTGCCGGCGCCGGTCGCTTTCCACCTGAGGGCGCGGTTGGCCGGCCGGGAACTCTTTGCCGCGACAGAGATGGTCAGGGATCTGGCGGCCCGGGAAACTCGGCCCGGGCGCGCACACCCGATCGTGGTGAACGGGCGGGTCGACATCGCGCTGGCAGCAGGGGCCGCGGCAGTGCAGTTGGGCCGCGGGGCGTTACCGGTAGGGGCGGTGCGAGGTCTGGTTTCACACACACGCGGCCTCCCTTCGGTGGCGATCGGAAAGTCGGTCCATTCCGCCGGTGAAGCAGCCGCGGCGGCCGCCGAGGGGGTGGACTGGGTGATTGCAGGGCACGTATTCGACACGGATTCTCATTCGGGCACGCCCGGGCGAGGCATCGGGTGGCTGGCGTCAGTTGTCACCCGGGCGGGCGACTTGCCGGTAATTGCAATCGGCGGCATTGTCGCGCGCCGCGTCGACGCACTCCGGCAGACCGGGGTGTGGGGGGTGGCGGTATCGGGAGCCGTCTGGGCCGGACGCGACCCTGTCGAAACTGTCAGGGAGTTGACGGCCATACGGTGGCCCACGGCCCCCGACTGCACAGTTTGAGCGTGGCGACGATGCGGGCGGCGAACCCCGCCCCGTGGACTAGATTGGACACATGAATATCAAGGTGAATGGCGAGCCGGTTGAAGCCGAACCCGGCGCCTCCGCGGCTGCAGTGCTCGGGGCGCTTGGGATTGACCGGCGGGCAGTGGTGGTGGAGCTGAACGGGCAGATAATCCGGGGCCCCGACATTGACCAGTCGGGGATCGCCCCGGGCGACCGCCTCGAAATCGTCCATTTCGTAGGGGGCGGATGATGGCTTGCGGGCAGCGGACAGCGAACACGGGTTCGTGGGCGCCTCCCGCGGCGCACGGGCCAGACCGGTAGCAGGCCCGGTGGACCATTTGGTGGTGGCGGGTCGCGAGTTCGAGTCGCGCCTGATCGTGGGAACCGGGAAATACACCGACGAGGCCACGATGCTGGCGGCCATTCAGGCTTCTGGTGCCGAGATGGTCACGGTGGCTGTCCAGCGGGTGGACATCGCCCGCCCGGCCAGGGACAGCATCCTGCGGACCATCCGCCCCGAGGAGTTCATGATTCTCCCGAACACGGCCGGCTGCTACACGTCTGACGACGCTGTTCGCACCGCGCGCCTTGCCCGCGCCTCGGGCCTCAGCGATTGGGTCAAGCTGGAGGTGATCGGCGACCGGGAGACCCTGCTGCCCGACACCGGGCAACTGCTGGAAGCCACGCGAACCCTCGTTGCCGAGGGGTTCACGGTGCTCCCCTACACAAACGACGACCTGATCACCGCGCTCAGGTTGGAGGAAGCCGGGGCCGCGGCCGTGATGCCGCTGGCGTCGCCCATCGGCAGCGGGCTCGGACTCCTTAACCCCGTTAACATCCGCATTCTCAAAGACCGCCTTGACGTGCCCGTGATCGTGGATGCCGGGGTGGGGACCGCCTCGGATGCATGCCTCACAATGGAGCAGGGGGTTGACGGGATTCTGATGAACACCGCGCTGGCGGAGGCGAGCGATCCGGTCCGGATGGCCAGGGCAATGGGCCTGGCGGTTCGTGCCGGGCGGGACGCGTACCTGGCCGGTCGGATGCCCCGGCGCGAGCGAGCGGTGCCGTCGAGTCCCGAATCGGGCCTCCCGGGCAAGGCGTTCGGCGCAGGCACGGTCGTGGCGGCCGGGGCGGACAGATGATCGGCTCCGGCTCGAGGAGATCATCGCGCGGTCGCCGGCGGCCCCCCAAGCGCCGCAAGAGGCGCGGCGCGACCCTCGGCAGTCCCCCCCCCGACCAAGCCGCCCCCCGTGCCCGGAAGCGGCGTTCTC
>LXNJ01000214.1_pt1 | contig 42093 bp, 27 predicted proteins | sample 809081 | NCBI WGS metagenome assembly LXNJ01 (sample SAMN04870510, study PRJNA318959) | sponge metagenome | biome: sponge; feature: marine sponge reef; material: water | host: Petrosia ficiformis | place: Greece: Milos, Mediterranean Sea | collected 2013-05-29 | depth 5-7 m | reverse complement strand
CTTTACATGAAGGCAATCGCCATGTGTACGGTGTCCCGCAACGGGTACCGAAGATGCCCGGCAGCGCCACGGATTGCGTGAACAATGAATGAACACGCGGGGAACGCACCTATAATTTTGTGAACAATTCGTCAAATTTTGCGAAATTGGTAAAAATATTCACTCGTTTTGCCGGTCTGCAGCGCCGGATTACCCCGTCCGGAATCCTACACCATGCCTGAGAGGGGATTTGTTGCAACCCGCATGCGTCGTGTATTTACCAGAAACGCTCCATGCCTGCTTCCTTGAGATCCGCCCGCCGGAAACCCGGCTTGTCCCGTCGCGCTTTTCTCGGCGCGCTCGGTAAAACAAGCGCCGCGTTTGCCGCCGCTCCGCTCATCGTGCCGAGAAACGTGCTCGGCGGCCCGAATTTTCGGGCCCCCAGCGACACGGTGAACGTGGCCTGTGTCGGCGTCGGAGGGATGGGCAAGGTCAATCTGGCGAACATGAACGATGTCGCCATTACAGGCCTTTGCGACGTGGACCTGGACTTCACCGCGCCCGCTTTCGAGACCTGGCCCAAGGCAGCCCGGTACCAGGATTACCGCCGCATGTTCGACGAAATGAGCGACGACATCGACGGGGTCGTGATCGCCACGCCGGACCACACGCACGCCCTCATTACTCTGGCGGCCATGGAGCGCGGCATCCATGTCTACACCCAGAAGCCGCTTACGTGGTCGGTATGGGAGGCCCGGCAACTGGGCCTTGCCGCCCGACAGTACGACGTCGTCACGCAGATGGGGAACCAGGGGCGCTCCTCCAACGAACTCTACGACATAGCCGAACACGTCAAGGGAGGCACGATCGGAGAGGTCGGCGAAGTGCATGTGTGGACGAACCGCCCCATCTGGCCGCAGGGCATGGACCTGCCTTCCGTGCGGAAACGGAAGCCGGACGGCATCGACTGGGACCTGTACCTCGGCCCTGCCGCAGACATGGCCTACGACCCGGCCTTCCACCCGTTCGTCTGGCGCGGATGGGTGCCCTTCGGCACAGGCGCGCTGGGCGACATCGCAGCACACTCTTTCGCCTTCGTGGCTACGGCGCTGGACCTTGGCGCCCCGACCACGGTAGAGACCCGCTCCTCCGCCTTCAACGGCCACGCCTACCCGGTCGCCTCGACCACTTTCTTCGAATTCCCGGCGCACGGGGAACGCGGCCCGGTACGGCTTACCTGGTATGACGGCGGGCTCAAGCCTCCGCGTCCGGAAGGTCTTTCCGACGGCGAATGGCTGCATTCGAACGGCATGATGTATATCGGCTCGAAGGGTACGCTGCTGCATATGGGCGGCGTGCGCTTGATGCCCGGCGACCTTGCGGAAAACCAGCCGCCCCGACTGTACGACCGCATCGCGGACGAAAGCCACGAAAACAACTGGGTACGCGCGATCCGGGGCGAAGAGAACGCCTCGTCGCCCTTCGCGTTCGCCGCCCCTCTCACGGAAACCGTACTGCTCGGCGTCGTCTCGCTCCTTGCCGGCAACAAAAAGATCCGCTGGGATGCGGAAAACCTCCGCATCACAAACCTGCCGGAAGCCAACCGGCATCTGCGCCGCGCGCCGCGCGAGGGCTGGGAACTCCCCGCCGTCGACGCGGGGTGATTCCGGACAAACCGGACACGCAGTATGTATCCTTAAACCACCACACACCACGTTATCATGCCCACACGTACTCTTTCCTTCCTCGCTGCCCTTGCCTTCTTCGCAGCGGGGTGCGCCTCCGATGCCGGAGACGCGGATCACGACGCCATGGCCGAATCCGAAACGGCGGAAATGGCCGATCCGCACCCGGATACCTCTGAACCCGGATGGACGCCGCTCTTCAACGAAGACCTCTCCAACGCCATAGACGCCGGGGGCGTTTGGGCATGGGAAGAGGGCGTTCTCACAAGCGGCGTGGATCAGGGTCTGTTTACGCAGGCCATCTACAACGACTTCGTGCTGGATCTCGAAGTCATGTTCGATCCGGGCGCGAACAGCGGCATCATCCTGCACGCTACCGAGACGGACACCAGCGCCTGGATCCCCTATTCCATCGAAGTGCAGATCGCCGACGATCACGCCATGGCGGATTCGGCCCGGCACCACCAGGAATCCGGCGCTTTCTACGGGCATGTGCCCCCGTCGGAGCAGCGGATCAACCCTGCCGGAGAATGGAACCGCTACACCGTGACCGCAAGGAGCGACTCCCTGTGGGTGATGCTCAACGGCATGGAAGTGAGCGAAATCGACATGAGCGAATACCACTCCGCGGAAACCAACCCGGACGGCACCTCCATTCCACCCTGGTTGAGCAACCCGCTGGCCGAACTGGCCACCGAGGGCCATATCGGCATCCAGGGCAAGCATGGGGAATCCGGGGTCTGGTTCCGGAACCTCATGATCAAGCCGATGGAGTAGATTTGCGCTCCAGCAGCGACGCCGGCTTCCCGCCGGAGTCGAATACAGGCGGTTTGCAGAATCGGCTTTCAGGCCGGCTGCTTTGTTTTCTCGCCGGCAGGCGGCGCCTATAGCTGGAACGTATAGGTGTATTTGACGAGCAGCGTCCGGTTGTCCGTACGCGGCGGTGCGGGGTCGAACCAATCCCGCGTCGTGTTCATTCCGTGGTTGTAAACCAGCCACAGGTCGTTCCCCTCGCGGAAGTTATACCGCAGGCGGATATTGGACGAAAGCGCATCGCTTACGCTGTTGTACTGCAGAAAAACGTTGGCCGACGCCTGCGTATCCAGGGCCATGCCGATCCTGAACCGCAGCAAGTGGGCGTGCAATCCGGCATCCCTATCCGGAAAACGAATCCGACTGTACTCGTACCGCCCTGAAATTTCAAGGTGCGGGGATACGTACCAGGTGGGGCGCGCAGCGGCCGTGACCTTCCAGCCGTCGTAGAAACGGCCTGCCTGCAACGTGGGGCCCAGCCGGTACCGGTTCGTATTGGATTCTCCATACGACACCTCTGCTTCCCAGAAGGTATACTCTCCGTCAGGGATGTCCACCTCCCCGATCGAAAAGGAATCGGGCAGCGCTTCATACAACACCATGAACCCGGCCCGTCCCCGCGTTCCGTTCCGGGCTCCGTAACTCCACCGGGGGCCCACCTGTGCGGATTCGATGGAACCATCCTTATTGCGCAAATACGTCAACCCGGCCATCTCGAAGGTGTGGAAAATCAGCCGGGCGCCTTCCGGAGGCAGCCACGTGTAGGAAAGTGCGTTGTCCAGAAGGGTGAAGTCGTTGCGCTGCGAGAACCCGATGCCCGGGTCGTAGTCCGGACCCGCCCAGGCCAGAATGGAGCGGTATTCCCATTCCCTGCTGCGCCGCCGCTCCATCTGCACGGTCATGCGCCCGCCGTTCAACGGACGGTGACCCGGGCGGTCTACAAGCATGTCGTCGAACGAGTGCGCCCACTGGAGCGTCAGGTAATCGTCCCCGAAAAGCCGGAAAACGCCGTCCAGGCCGTACGCGAAATTGTACGCGCCGTCCACGCCGATGCGGCTCGTCCCCATCGCGCCCGCATAGGACCAGGGATTGAACACCTTCCGCCGCAGGCGCAGCACTCCGAAATTCTCCGACGACTGTTCGCCGGATTGCGCGGTCTGCATGGTCAGCGCCCCGATGTCCCACTGTCCGAAGCGCCCGGCGCCGCGCGCGCCGCCCAGGATCGGCACGGGCGCGCCGTCTTCCGTCAATCCGATGCGCCGGCTGTGAAAAAGACGACTCAATCCCCCCGTCCGAAAATCGAAAATGGCGGCCCGCTCCTGAAAGAACTGGCGCTTCTCCGGAAAGAAGAGCGAGAACCGCGTCAGGTTTATTTGCTGATCGTCGGCTTCGACCTGCGCAAAATCGGTGTTCAGCGTCAGGTCGAGCGTGGCGTTGTTCGAAAACTGGTATTTGAGATCGGCCCCGATCTCCCGCGTCACATCACGGTCGTATCCCCAGACACCTCCTTCCAGTCGGGCCGTTTCCCCCGCACCGCCCAGTCCGTATCCGGTCACATAGACGGGTAACTCCGATTCGATGCCCTCCAGCAGGAATTTCTGCGCGAGGGAGGGCTTCAGGAAAGCCCAGCTCGAAACGCGCTCGACCGGTGGAAACACCACCCGCTCGTCCTTGCGCACGATCTTGCGTTGCAGGGTCAGCCCCATGACGACCGTGCCGTCTTCGCGCGGCTGGAAACGCAGGCTCGAAAACGGGATGCGCATCTCCGAAAACCACCCGCTGTCGGCAATGACGGTCTCGACGTCCCAGTAGGTGTTGAAATTCACATTGATCCAGCCGCCCGATGCAATGCCGCCCCCGCTGGCGTCGTTCGAGATGGCGGCTTCCCGGCGATGCCCCCTCGGATTGCTGTTGAACAGCATGCCGGTCTCGTTGTCGTTGTACGTATCGATCAGAATCTCGAAATGATCGTCGTTGCTGAGCCGATCCCGGTAGAGCGTGTTGGCGCGAATGCCCTCCGGGTTCCGATCGTACGCGCGCAGAGAGAGAAAAAGATACTCTTCGTCGTAGGCGATGAGCATCTCGGTGCGCTCGGTCGGGGCCGCTCCGTTGTTCGGCTCGTACTGCGACGGGACGTACGGTTCGACCGACTGCCAGGCCGGCTCGAAACTGAGTCCGTCCAGTTCGACCGGGCCGCCGATGCGCTGCATGACGACGAGTTCCTGTTTCGGCGTCGTCTGCTGCGACTCCTGTTGCTCCTGGGCTCGGGCCGCCTCCGGCAGCAACAAACCGGACAATGCAGCGCAGTACAGCGTAGCGGACAGGGGAAAAACAAGCAAGGCGCCGCGCAGATTGCACAGGAATAATCGCAAAGCGGAAATCATCTTATGGCAAAGGTTCTGTATTTTCAGCGTCAAGGTACTGCAATTTCGTCATCCCTGCCCCTTGATCTGTAATAATATGTCCACTACAGCCCTGCTTCTCCTGACCGCCGGCAGCATTGGGCTGCTCCTGCTCTTGGTCATCGCCTTGCGTATGCAGGCATTCATCGCCCTGCTTGTCGTGAGCTTCATCGCCGCCATCGTCGGCGGGGTGCCTCCCTCGGCGGTCGCCGATGCTATCACCGAGGGTATGGGTAAAACGCTCGGCTACATTGCTGTGGTGATCGGGGTGGGCACCATGCTGGGCGAGATGATTCAGGCGTCGGGCGGCGCAGGTAAAATCGCCTCGACCCTCATCAAGGTATTCGGGGAACGGAAGGCCCAGTGGGCGCTGGCCCTGATCGGGATCATTGTCGCCACGCCCGTATTCTTCGAGGTCGGGCTTATTATTTTCATTCCTCTCGTTTACAATCTGGCCCGCAGAACCGGCAAATCCCTGCTTTACTACGGCATTCCCCTCGTAGCAGGCATGGCCGTCGCGCATGCCTGCATTCCCCCGACTCCGGGACCGGTGGCCGTGTCGTCGATCATCGGCGCAGACCTCGGCTGGGTCATCTTCTTCGGTATCCTCGCCGGGGTGCCCGCTGCAGCCATAGGCGGCGTTTTCTTCGGCAACCGCATTGCAGAACGCATCCACGTGGCGGTGCCGGAAACCCTGCAACACACTACGGACGATACCGAGGGACGCAAGGCCCCCGGTTTCGCCATGGTCGTGTCGCTCATCGCACTGCCCCTCGTGCTGATTCTCATGAATACAGCCGGCCAAATCCTGCTCCCGGAAGGAAGCGACCTCCGGGACTGGATATCGTTCGTCGGGCACCCGTTCGCAGCGCTCACGGCGGCGCTCCTGCTTGCTTTCTACTTTCTCGGCATCCGGCTGGGCTTTTCCGCAGACGAGGTGCAGCGCATCGCCACCCGCTCCATGGAGCCGGTAGGCATGATCATTCTGCTGACCGGGGCCGGCGGGGTGTTCGGGTACATCCTGGTCGAAACAGGGGTAGGCGAGGCGCTGACCGAGATGATGGCCGCCACCCAACTGCCGATCCTCCTGTTCGGCTTCCTGATCGCCGTGGTGATCCGGGTAGCACAGGGTTCGGCCACGGTGGCCATGGTCACATCGGCGGGACTACTGGCGCCCATTATCCAGAACGGCAGCTTTTCGGAGCCGATGCTCGGCGCCATCACGATCGCAGTAGCCTGCGGCGCTACCGTGCTGTCGCACGTGAACGATTCCGGCTTCTGGCTCGTGAATCAGCTCATGGGCATGACCGAGGCCCAGACGCTCAGTTCGTGGACCGTCATGGCAACGATCGTAGGCGTCGTGGGCCTTGCGGTCGTACTGCTCGTGGCGGGCGTGTGGCTATAACCGCCCAGTGATAATCGCCTGGGCGCACCGGCGAGAAATTACCCCGAAGCCGCCATCTCGTCTTCTTCGAACGGCCGGCGGTTCAGCACCGTCTCGCCGGGCACGGCTGCCGCGAAAATCGGCACGTCGCCGAATTCCCAGGTTGCCGGGGTGAGTTTCTGGGTCGAGTTCATCACATCGTCCCAGGTCACTTCCTGTCCCGTATAGGCCGCCTCGCGCACCATGATAGCCGAAAGGTTGGTCTCAGCCATACGTCGCGCCTCGTTGATCGGCTTTTCGCCGCGAATGCTCTCGATCAGGTTCGTGTGCTCCTGCACGTACGGATTCGGATTCTCGCCGTCGAACCGGAACGGGTTTTCGCCCTTGATCCACGAGGCCGCATTGGATGTGCCCTTCGTGCCGATGATGTGCTCGCCCACAAACTTCGCCGTGTTTTCCTGCTGCTTGCACATGCTCAGGATCGTGGCGCCGCTCGGATATTCGAGATTCACCGCAAAGTGGTCGAAAATGTGGCCGTACTCCGGCGAAACGCGCTGCTGCCGCCCGCCGACGCCCGAGGCCTTGATCGGCGTCTCGCCCACGGCCCAGTTCGCCACGTCGATGTTGTGAATATGCTGCTCGACCACATGGTCGCCGGAAATGTACGTGTAGTAGAGCCAGTTGCGCACCTGATGCTCCATGTCGGACCATCCCGGCTTGCGATCCACCTTCCAAAGGCCGCCCTGATTCCAGTACACCTGCCCGGCCACGACCTGACCGATCGCTCCGTCATGGATTCGCTGCATGACTTCGAGATACTGGCGCTCGTGCCGCCGCTGCGTGCCCGCCACAATGGACAGCCCCTTGCGGTCGGCCTCGTCCGCCACGTCGAAGAAAACGCGTACGCCCGCAGGGTCTATACCGATGGGTTTCTCCATGAACACATGGCGCCCCTTCTCGATCGCGTAGGGCACATGGATGGGACGAAACACCGGCGGGGTGGCGAAAATGACGACATCCACATCGCTGTCGATGACGTGCTTCCAGGCGTCCCAGCCGGAAAATTCGTGCTCGGGACTGACCTGATAGGCGTCCCCGAGTTGTTCCTTAAGCTTGGCCTTGGAGCTGTCGAGACGGTCTTCGAACAAATCGCCCATAGCCACCAGCGTTACGCCGGAAGCTGCCTCGACGGCGTTGACGGCGGCGCCGGTCCCCCGGCCTCCGCAGCCTACCAGTCCATAGCGAATCGTGTCCGAGCCGGCAGCCCATGCGAAATTTCCGCTCGGCATGAAGGCAAGGCCTGCCGCAGCGGCGGCACTGCTCTTGACGAAATTGCGCCGCGATACCAAAGGATTGTGCTTCATGAATCTTCTTTGTTTATGTGCGTTGTGCGTTTTAAAAAGGATGACGACCGGGCGCCGGAAATACCATGGGCTTACGGTTCCCGAACGACCCGGAATCCCATGAACGGCCCGTCCGTGAGCCAGAATCTGCTTTTCGGTATTTGCGGGTCCGTTTCCTGCCATTTCGGGGACGGGGTTTTGCGCGCTGCGCACCCCACTTCTTCCGCCTTGTCCATGAAGGAGCCGCCGCATGCCAGCGGGGCGCCCTCCGGGCCGGTACACCATTCCGCGGCATTGCCGATCATGTCCCGGACCCCGAACGCGTTCGAAGCAAGGCTGCCGATCGGATGCGTGGCGTCGAAGGCATTGTCCCAGTACCAGGCATGCTCATCGAGCGCATCGCCGGAGACGGGCGGCTCGCCGGCCAGACAAGCGTATTCCCATTCCGCCTCGGTGGGCAAGCGGTACGTCTTGCCGGTCCGGACGGAAAGCCAGTCCGCAAACGCCTCCGCCACCAGATACGTCATGCTGATGGCAGCGTAGCCGCGATGCCCATACCCCCTGTCCGGAGCGCCGTACGGCTTACTCGGACGAAGTATCGCATCGTCGGCGCCGGTACTCCCGCCGGTTCCGAATGCGTAGATATCGAAAATATCCCATGGGACCTCCGTTCCGGCAATCCAGAACGGCCCCACGGAAACCTCTTCCCCGTTCAGGGAAACGGAACCCGCCGGGACGGAGATCATATCGAGTTCGGCAGGCGCCTCGCTGAACGTCTCGATATAGGCTTCCATCGAATCGGGCGCGGAAGCCTCCGCGTCCGAACCCGCGTCCTGCGCCCTTGCCGTTCCCGCAAGGAGCATACACCCGCACATTGCCATGCCTGTTCGAAAAAACATCCTGTTGCTGCGGCGATTGGTCAAATCGTCCGGAATCGTGGCCGCTACGATCGTTGCCGTACTCCTTGCATCGTGCGCGTCCATACGGGAAACGGACCGAGATTCGGACCGGAAATCGGATCGAAAAAGCCTCTATCGTTACGAATATACGCAGGTTCATATGGGGGTACAAGCCCGGATCGTTTTGTATGCGCCGGATCGGGCGGCAGCAGAACGAGGGGCCGTGGCCGCCTTTGACCGGATCGCCGCTCTCGACGCAACCATGAGCGATTACCGCCAGGACAGCGAACTGATGCGCCTTGCGGATCAAAGCGGCACGGGACCGGTCCCCGTAAGCGGCGACCTGTTCCATGTCCTTCGCAGGAGCGAGCAGTTGGCCCGGCTGTCCGGCGGCGCCTTCGACGTGACAACGGGGCCGCTGGTGCGGCTCTGGCGCAAGGCACGGGATACAAGCACGCTGCCCGCACCGGACGCCCTGAAAGCCGCTCGTTCGTGCAGCGGCTATACTCTTCTGAGGCTCGATCCGGAAGATTCCACGGCCACACTCGCAAGCAAGGACATGCGCCTCGACCTCGGGGGCATCGCCAAGGGATTCGCTGCAGACGAAGCGCTGGCGATCCTCCGGGCGCACGGACTCCCGCACGCCATGATCGAATTCGGCGGAGACATTGTAACAGGCGATGCGCCGCCCCGCGAATACGACGCGGCGGACAGCCCCGGAAACGACAAGGCTGGCTGGCGCATTACGGAGCCGCTCTCCGGGCGCATGTTCCATCTGGCGAACGCCGCCATATCCACTTCCGGCGACACGGTGCAGTTCGTCGTGATCGACGGGGTGCGGTACTCCCATGTGCTGGACCCGCGCACGGGCGCCCCCCTGACCAGCCGCATCGCGGTGACGGTCATTGCACCGGAAGGGATCCTCTCGGACGGACTGGCGACCATGCTGTCGGTGCTTAGTCCAAAGGAAGGCATGGACCTCGTCGAGCGCACCTGGCCGGATGTACAGGTGTTCTTCGACGACGCCGGAGCAGAAAAATAACTTCCTGCGCCTGTCCCCACCTCAATTCATCATGGCCAGATCCCGCACGGCATTCGCCAGCATGTGCACCTTCGCCGCATCTCCTGCAACTGCCTCGTCATCTAGCGTGTCGGACAACATCCTTAGCGCCTCTTGCCGAGCCGCACCCGACGCCTCTTCGGCAGCGGCGAGTTCTTCCCGCAGCGACGCGATCCGGTCCCCGGAAAGCTCTTCCGAGCGCTCAAGCTGATCCACGTAGGCATGCGCCAGCACAAAGCTGGCCGGCCATACGAATACGGGCTGCATCTGCGCATTGAGATAGTCGAGTTCGACCGTCCTGGAGGCAGCGATCTCGTTTTCCGAAAGATATTCGCTCGGCGTCAGTTCGAAGATGTCCAGCCCGCGCGCAATTTCCGAACTTACGAGCACGCCGTTGTACCAGTACACCGACCAGCTCCCGCCCATCACCATACGGTCGGGGTTTACAGGGCCCCGGTCATGGTAAGCAATCTCTACGGGGTTTGAAGGATCGGTCCAGTCGAAAACGGAAATGCCTCCCTGGTACCAGGATTGCACCATGACGTCGCGTCCCGGAATCGGGATCAGCGAACCGTTGTGCGCTACACAATTCTCCTGAGGCGTCTGCGCTTCCGGAATTTTGTAATAACTCTTGAACTGCATCTTGCCGTCCTCGAGGGTGAAAATCGCGTTGGCTCCCCATTCCATGGGATCGGTGGCGCGGCACTTCGGCGCACCGCCCCCGCCCCATTCGTCCGTGAAGAGAATGCTGGCGCCGTCGTTACTGAACGTTGCCGAGTGCCAGTAGGCGAAATTCGAGTCGGCGACCGCATCTATCCGCGTCGGATTGACAGGGTCCGAGATATCGAGCAAAAGCCCGTATCCTTCGCAGGCGCCGCCGGCCAGACCGATCTCCGGATACAGCGTGATGTCGTGGCACTGCGTAGGTCCGGGCCCAGGGCCCTCCCCCTCTTCCTGATCGAGTGGCATGCCGAACCGTTCGGAGAGAATCGCGGGAAGATTCTCGCGAAGCAATGTGCTGTCGGCTGCCGTAGGAGGACCGGTTCCTTCCCGCTCTTCCACGATTTCCGAAAGAAGCATGTCGACAAACTGCGACGGCAACACTCGCGCCTGGCTAAAAATTTCGACTATGAAAGCGCCCTCTGCCCGCGCCCGATCGAGGGCAGCCAGGTCCTCCGGCGCCAGACCGTGCCTCCGAGGAGCTACGAGCCCCTCGAAAAGGCGCGGCGAACTCACGATCGCGGCCTGTTCGGGATCGGCAAGAGGCACCTTGATTACCTCGATCCGGAACAACGCCGTATTCGGGTCTTCCTCCGGCGAAGCGCCGGAACAATCGGCAAGCTCTTCTTCAGGACGCACCGGGGCGGAGCCCGATACATAGACGTACACATTCTCGTCGTCATCCGGGTCTTTCAGCACCGAATGCGTGTGGGAACCGCGGCATGTCTGCACATTGGCGATATAGGCGGGATTTTCGATATCGCTGATGTCGAAGATGCGGATTCCGCGCAGGCGATCCGGACTCACCGCTTCCTCTACGCCTTCGGTCCCGCAATCGAGCCGACCGCCCAGCCCTTCTCCCGAGACGAAAAGCAGGTTTTCATACACCGAAACGTCACTCTGGGACGCAGGGCAGAGATAATCGATCACGAGGTCGGGCTCACGGGGATTCGAGATATCCCATACCTGCATGCCGTTATAGTTGCCCTGGATGGCGTAGTCGCCGGTGAAGGCCAGGTCGGAGTTGGTAACCCCGATGAAGCCTTCCGGGGGCGGCATCGATGAGAGAGCGCGCAGGTTCCATATGGCTTCTTCGGCATCGAACAATCCCGCTTCGAGCCCGACGCGGGAGTCGGCATATTGAATGGGGGCCGCAGACCGCTCAGGCTCAGCCTGTGCAGAAGGGGCATCGGCCCCGGAATCGGCCGCTGTCATCGCGGGATTGTGGGCGCACGCGGAGAGTCCGCCAAGCAGGCCTGCGCAAAGCAGAATCGACCAGACACGGTGGGTGGCTGCCCAAGAAAGGGGACGATAAAGGAACACGTTGGTTTTCATAGCCCATTCTCGGGTTGAAGGAAAAAGTATTAAAACGGACAGGCGTCAGGGGTCAACTATCCTCTCCGGCGTCAGGCAACTGGCCAAGCATGAGTTCCATCCGGGCGATCTCTGTAACCTGGTCTACGTGAATACCCGAAGCAAGCTTAAAAGCCGCTTCGTCCAGCGCTGCCCCATCGGTACTGAAAAGCTCGTCGACCATATGAACCGCCCCGGCGTGGTGCCGGATCATATAGGTCAGAAAGAGCCGGTCGAAATCCGGGCCCCGGGCCGCTTCGAGCTCCTGCAGTTGCTCCTGCGTGAGCATGCCGGGCATGTGCATGACATGGTCTCCGGCGCCATGCACCATCAGGTTTATTCCCGTGATGTGCACTTCGGGCGCCGGCTGGCCGCGATCCCGGAGCCATTGCTGCATGAGGGCGATTTCGTCCTGCTGCGCATTGATGATACGGGCAGCCAGCGTCTGCACCTGCAGACTCGCGCCATTGGAAGGCGCCAGTTCCGACATGACAAGGGCCTGCGCATGGTGCGCGATCATGCCCGTCATGAAGTGGGTATCGGCTTCGGTGAATTTGGTGAGCGCGCTATCCTGACGCGCCCAGTAGAGCGCCTCCAACTCGGCTGTCGAGGGCCGCTCGGCTTGCTCCGTTACCAAACCGCCCGTGCTGCCGCAGGCCGCCGTGGTAAACATAATCAGCAGAGCAGCGATCCGATCAAGATGCTTCATGCCTTTTGTCCACAATGTAGAACAAGCCGGTAATACCGATATACGGATACGGGTCCGTTACAAATTCGTTACAAAAAACTTAAGGATACTCTGATTAAGATATGCAATTCATAGCATGCCATTCGGGGCAACCCCGGCGCACCCCGCAGCAGGTTCCTGGGGTCAGGACCTCGCATATCCCGGAACCATAGCACCTATCGCGCCGCACGTCTCTTGTCATCCAGCAATTGCTTCAGGCGGGTCATGGTTTCGACATGCTCCGGGCTGTCCGCCAGATTGACGTATTCTTGCGGATCTTCCTGATAATCGTACAATTCCACGCCGGCCTGCCCCTCCGCCCACTCGGTGTACCGGAAACGCGGAGTCCGGATGGTGTGCCCGAGAACCGGCTCGTTGGGCATTTCGGGGCGAGTCCAGCGAGCGCGACTCCGGGCCACTGTCAGCGCGGCCGACTTGCCGGGATGGGTAGGATCTTCGAGGATCGGCGTCATACTCTGACCGGCCAGATGCTCCGGCAGCGGCAGGCCGCTCAACTCAACCAGGGTCGGATACAGATCGACCAGTTCCGTGAGCGCCTCTGTGGCGACGCCAGCGTGTTGGCGCTCCGGAGTAGCCACGATCAACGGAACCCGGACGGAGCCTTCAAACAGATCGCCCTTCTGCCAAAGGCCATGCTGGCCAAGATGGTATCCGTGATCGGACACGAATACGACGATGGTATTATCGGCCATGCCCAGACGCTCAAGGGCGTCGAGCAAGCGCCCCACCTGGGTATCCATGAAAGAGATCGACGCATAGTAAGCCTGGATGATCTCCCGGCGCTGATCCACAGTCAACTCGCGTTGTTTGGGACGGTCGGCCAGCGCGGCTATCGGGATGTCGTCGCGGTCTCCGGGCTCTTCCATCACCGGATGGATTTCGCTCAGGGGATACTTTTCGAAATAGGAACGCGGCGCTACGTAGGGCGTGTGCGGCCGGTAAAAACCCACGGCCAGAAACAGCGGCTGGTCCGTTTGCGCTGCATGATGCTCCTCAAGCAACGCGATGGCGGCGCTGGCGCCCAGGGCGTCGGTGTGTTCGCCCTCGTCGTCTTCAAGGCTCAACCAGCTCAGGGTACCGCCGAACTGGCCCGGGACCAGGGTATGGATCCGGTCGTGCACTTCCCGGTCGATCCCGCGCGGGTTGACGACGTGATCCCACGAAAGCGCATCGTCCAGGCCGTCGGCGCCGATTTCCCGGGGGACGCCATAGTGAAATATCTTGCCGACCCGTGCGGTAAAGTAGCCGTGCTGCCGGAACCATTGAGGAAGCGTCGCGACCTCGGGAATATGCACGCGAAAGCTATCCTGGTTCGTAAGCACGCCGGTTTGTTCGGGGTATAGTCCGGTCAGAAAACTGACCCGGCTGGGATTACAGACCGGATACTGGCAGTACGCGCGATTGAAACGCATTCCCTTTGCGGCAAGGCGATCGATGTGGGGACTCTGGACCAGGTTATGACCATACGCGCCCAGATCGTTGTTGAGATCGTCTACGGCGATGAACAGGACATTGGGACGTTCTACAGGCTGGTTGCATGCCGCAAGAAACAGGCAGGCCATGCCTGCGAAAAAGGCAACAGACCGAAAAGGCACAAGAGACCTCATTGGAAGAGGGCAAACGGATCGGGTGATTCTCCAACCAAGAAGGGCAATCTTCGTCAATTAAGCAAGGGGCTCTTCGCCGTTGCCGCGAGGATGCACCGCATCGCTCATCGATTCAGATTAAGCGTGGCCCCGAAATAGAGAAACCTGCGATAGTTCGTCGTGCGCTCGCCGCGTTCCGTATAATCGGCTGAATACTCGTAGTCGATCACATTGGCCTGGTTGAACACATTGCCAACGGAAAAATAGAACGTAATATTGTGCCCCTTTCCAAACAGTAAAAAATAGCTCAGTGAGGCATCCAGCCGCCGAAAATCCGGCAGGCGCTCCGACCCGACCGACCCTTCTATAGGCAAGAAGTAGCTCCCATTTCCTTCGGCAAGAGCACCAACTACTGGCGTGACAGGACGCCCTGTAGCATGCCGGAATGTGAGGCCGCTGCTCAAAAAACCAACGAGTCGGAATTTCGCCACGATAGTCAGGTTGTGCGTGATATCGAAGGGCGAGGGAGCCCGCTCATAGACGACCTCTCGGCCAAGATGGCGACGCTGTACGCGACGCGACTCAAGAAAGGAGTAGGCCATCCAGCCGTTAAAGCGCGTACGAAGAAAAGCCCCGTACTTGGCGAATACGTCTATTCCCCGCGCCATTCCCTCACCGCCATTGGTGTGGTTGAACTCGGGATGACGCAAGACCAGATTACGGTAAGGCTTGTGATAAGCTTCCAGTCGCAGCATGAGCAAGTCGCGCTCGTGGCTCAACCCGGCAATGAAATGCTGAGCACGCTGGGGACCCAGCGCCGGATTTCCGCTGGCGGTGTTGTATTCGAAGGGAGCGGCAAACTGATGATAGAGCCCCCAAGCGAGCCGCACATCCGTATTTTTGGACAACGCATAGCGTAGGGAAATACGCGGATCAACGACGACTGTACTGGCCAGGCTGTGATAATCGGTACGCACGCCCGTGTTGGCTGCAATCCGCCGCGTAGGCTTCATTTCGACTTCCGCGTAGGCGCCGGTGCGCGTAGCGCTATACACCTCGTCGAGTTCGAAAACGTCCGCCGCAGGGTCAAGAATGTCCTCCTGAAACGGAACGGTGCCACGGAAGCGGCTCCTTGTGCGTTCGGCCTCGGCACCGAAACGGATACTCGCTCGCTCGCTTGAAGCACGCTCGACATCGGTGCGGAGCTTATAGGTGTCGTCGCCCGGTTCCAGGTCCAAATTGCCCATTTGCTGGTGTGCTGCGTACCGATTCAGCGAGGCGCTTGTTTGCACGAGCCAACCCTTGTAAATATCGATCCACTGGACATTGTGAAGCCAACTGGTAGTCTGGCCTCGGTAAACGCCGTCGAATGAGGGCTGATCTACATGCACGCCCAACCGGTCATCCGTTGTGAAGTTGAAAAACTTGAGTCGCCCGGTAGGCGAGTATTGATAGATAAGGCTCAGGTTTCCGTCATAACCACGCGGAGAGATCGTGAATTGATCATGCTGGCCATTAAACCGAAACATGAGCTCCGTGAAGCTTCGGTTCCCCGTAAAGCGCAAGCCGAGCTTGCCGGGAACGACTGGCACATTGACGCCCAGTGACGCTGCGGCGAGACCGAGGTTGAACGAATAATTCTGCTGCTGCGGCATGTTTTGGCTGTCCATGGATAGTACTGCCGAAAGGGCATTGCCATAGCGAGCCGGGAAGCCCCCGGATGAAAACACCGTGCCGCGTACCATGAAAGGAGGAATGATCCCGAACACTCCTCCGGTGGGAGACTCAAATTTATAGGGATGGGTAAGCGTGGCCTGGTCGAGCAGTATGACGGTTTCACTCACATCGCCACCGCGGACGAAAAGACCAGCTCCTTCGTCTACCATCGACACACCCGGAAATGTCTTGATGGCCTGAAAAATATCTGCCGCAGCTCCAGGCGTCGTAACCACTTCCAACGACCGGAGGGTGACCGTTTCTGCCTCCCCGGTGGAATACGAACTGGCTGTTACCTCCACTTCGTCAAGGGCGATAAGCGTCTCTCGAAGCACAAGACGCACCGTTACGGTGTCTCCCGGCGCCAGATGAAGGGCGCGCCTCGCAGGCTCGAAGCCGATCATTGTCGCCTGGAGTACCTGTGTTCCCAGATGCCGAGTGACGAAGTTAAAACGACCATCCCGACCTGTTGCTGCCCCATCAGTGGCGCCTACCACCTGCACGTTGACAAACGGGATCGGTGAATCTTCGGCATTCACAACTTCGCCGAGTACGACTGCCTGCTCCGGTATTTGCGCCTGAACTACCGTCAGGAAACACAGGCCGCAAAGAAAAGTCGTGATCGAGGCTTTTGTGAAGAACATGAACCAATGCGCTGAAGCAAACATGGAACGGCCAGCAATAAGTTAAACTGGTGGCCGTATCCGGTGATTCCGGCCTCGGCCCCTCATTCAAGCGGGGTCTCATATGCATGATGCTTCCTTGCCCCTCCTACTTCCATTTCACCGTTATGCATTCCCGGCTTCAGGAATGCAAAGCCAGGTATTAATTTGACTCAGCTGCTTCTTGTGCCTCCAGGCTTGGCAAGAGTGCATACCTGACCCATCCGAAGTCAGGGTCCACTTCAAGGGCTTTTTCGAAAGCCTCCCGGGCCTTTCGGAGCTGACCCCGGTCCATATAGGCAATTCCTGTCCAGGCATACGTTTCGTTGTGTCCCCAAGAGGGTAGCAGGGGATCTGCAAGCTCTTCCTGAGTAAATAGCAGGGCTGCACGCTCGAATCCCTCCATAGCCTTATCTGGACTACCGCCCCACATTCTGGGTGTGTTCCAGTTACTGATCGCTTCAATCAAAACCACGCGAGGATTGTCGGGATCCAGTTTTTTGGCTCTATTGATCGCCCTGCCCGACTTAAGGCCCAGCACTGCACCCATCAAAGGCCTAGCGCCGATTATCTGTCCATAGACGCTGGATAATAGTGCGTGCGCATCGGCCGAGGTTTCGTCACGCTCAATTGAGATCTCCAGTTGCTCCACCGCACTTTGAAGGCGCACTAATATTTCTCCTTCCCGATCTGTTCCATCTTCCTGGCTTCCGCTTCTCAAGAGATTAACAAGTTGATATTCGGTATATGCGATATAATAATGCGCCAGTGCGGCTCGAGCGGCATCAGCGGTGACACGTTCAAACGTAGCACGTGCAGTGAGCAGCTGGTCCATATCTCCTTGGGCGAGTCCCGCTTCCAGTATCTGTTTTCCCCTGAGAAGCAGCGTGTCCGCAGGTTGCGCCTGTATGGCTGTCGTGAAGAGTAGGCCCATCACGAGCGACCACAAAAAAACTACCCGTTTCGTCGATTTTTCCGGAATGCGATCCCTGTCAAACATTGCAGTAAAACGGGGAAGATGGCTGGGAAATGCATGGTTATGTAGTCGTAGGCTTGATGCTCTCATGGAGCTTACGTTGCAAATTAATGTTAGAAATGGTCCGAAAAAACTGGACAGTTTCTCCAGTGTTTTTACGTGTAGCGCTGCGTCGGGTTATGCCGCCCTGGGCAGCGGTTTTCGTTTGTAGAATACGTCGTCGGGCGTTCGGTTGTCAAGTCCCTGATGGGGGCGTTCCTCGTTGAAGTAGCGCAGGTAATCGGCAATTCCCTTTCTGGCCTCGGCCACCGTCTCGTACGCACGCCGGTAAACTTCTTTCTGTTTGAAGCTGCGCCAGAAGTGCTCCACGCCCCGTTCATTTCCCTGAGCGGATAAGCAATACATCCTGTGCCCCCTGCCCAGGCGAAACATATGCCCGATAGAGATAAAATACCATGCAAAGATAGTCCTTCTACGGTTTCCGCCCAGGATAAAGCTCCAGCAAATACTCAGGGGAAGTCAACTCTTCCCCAGGAGAAATCTCGACCAGAAACCCCTCCCCCCAGCGTGCAGCCATGTCCCGGTAATGACGGTCCAGCGGATTGCCGGATTGGCCGGTGGGGAGAAAAAAGTACCCGCGCGGCGCTTGCGGAGCCATCCGGGCCACGAAACGCTGGGAGACGCCTGCTTCCCCGATCCACGGGATGCTCCACGAGGTGGAGTCGAGAGGAGACCAACTGGAGCGGTCGGCGGCCCGCAGCGTATAGGGGCCGCCGCGGGCAGGATACGGGCCGACATGAAGCGAGAAGAGCCTGTCGAGCATCTTTACGCTGCCCAGCGGATGGGCCGAGCGCTCGAAGCGCGCCTCCCCCCAGCGGACCTCCGCAAGGCCTGCCGCCGTACGGGCCGCTTCTTCCTCCCATTGCGCAAGGGTTTCGATTTCGGGGGTGCGCACGTCGTCGGCCCAGAGCGACAACTGGGTTCCCGGAGCATCGCCTTCTTCAAGCATCTGCAAAAAAGCGAATGCAGGAAAGGCGGCATCCTCTCCAAGTTCGTCTACCACAATCAGGGCGCGGAGACGGTAGAGCCAGGCGAAGAAAGGAGCAGGACCGAGGGACCGGGGTTCAGTGGCGAGATCCCAGCCTTCAAGAACCGTGGCGAGCTCCTCCGCACCGATACGGCGGGCGGCATCCACAGCCTGCTGCCGGGTGAGTCCGGCCCAAAGACTTTGCGAGTCAAGCTGCAGGTTGCGCGTGTCGTCCACGGTCCATCCCGAAGCGTTTGAAAGCACATCATGAATGCGCCTCGCCCGAAACGGGGGTAGATATTCCTGTCCGATTCGTCCGAATACCGCCCAACTCTGAAGGTTGTTGGCGGTTATGAGATAATCGGAAGGGGGATCGATCCATGCAGGCGCCAAATCCTCATTCCGGTTCTCCGCCCACCCATGCGGCCAAACCTCGGGGGACAAAACGGTCGCCCCGACCGTACCGGCGGGACGCAACGGAACCGAACCTGTCAGGCGGTACCCCAAGCGCCCCGAGGCGGAAGCATAGATGAGATTCTGGTGCGGCTGACTGAAGCCCCGCGCGGCAACGTCCATCTCTTCAATTGTTAGGGCATGGTTCATATTTACGAGAGACTGGAAAGGGCCCCGCTCCAGAAATCCGGTCCAAAGCATGGACAGGACAAGGCCGCCCGCAGGAATCACATCGGTAATAATAGGTCCTCGAACGGTGCGGCGGACATCCCATTCCAAAGGCTGCTCCCGCCCGCGTACTCCGATGCGTTCGCGACGGACCTCAAGCGGGCGCCAGACGGAGCCATCCAGGTAGCTGCCGCCGTCCTCGCCGATGGTCTCGGCAATGAAGTCGGCGCCGTCGATGGATCCATTGGTGAAACCCCACGCAATGTGCCGGGAAAGACCTATGACCACACTATGGGCTCCCGGAATGGAGAAGCCGGCCACATGGTGATCCGAATCTTCGACGGAGATCGCATTCAGGTACCATGTCGAGGGCGCCCGGAGGTTAAGGTGCGTATCGTTGGCAAGCAGCGGATACCCGTCCGCGGTTCGGGAAGGGCCGATCGCCCACGAGTTGGACGCCGTTAACCCAAGCCCCGCAAGCAGACCAAGAGGATCGAGCGGCTTGCGAGGCGCCGGCGCAGTTTGAGCGAGGCGGATTCGATACGCATCGGGAAAGACCGCTTCTCTGTTCTCTGCCGATGCTGCGGACCCTGTTTCTTCTGACATTCCCGGTTCTCCGGGACGATCCTGCAGAATCGTGGGACCCCAGGCAGGATAACGCGGCGTCAGTGCGGGACGGTGCGTTTCGGGAAGGCGGGCGAGCGCCTCGATACGATCCAGTTCCCCCTGCCACTTGGACAAATCGAACGTCATGCTTCTGGAGATGGAAAGCGAGGCCTGCGGGGTCCACGGTTGGGGTTCGATACCCAGAATCACGAACTCGGGCGGCCACGGGCCGCGCCAGCTTGCCAACCTTGCGTTTACCCCCTCCGCATAGGCCCGGAGGGTGTCGAGCATGGACTCCGGCAGCGTGGCCATCTCCCGCGTTGCCGCTCCCCAAAAATCAAGGGTGCGGAGTAACTTGTCGGCTCCAATGGCAGGCTCACCGAACAGCTCAGCAAGGCGTCCTTGCGCCACACGTTGATACATTTCGAGCTGCCACAAGCGCTCGGAGGCATGGATAAAGCCCTGCGCCCTTATGGCGTCGAGTTCGTTCTCGGCCCGGATGCGGGGAATAGCCCAGTCGTCGAAGGCAATGGTCACCGGGGCGGACAGACCGGGTACCTCCACGACGCCCGACCGGGGCTGGATTGATTTACCCAGATACAAGCGCGCCCCGACAACTGTGATACCAAGCAGGAACAGCACGTAAACCAGCGCCCATACCACGATGCGGAAGATCGCCTTGCCCCGGCGAACCGGCCCGGAAGAATCCGGTGTAGCAGTTTGTTGCGGGTTCATGGCACGGAATCTATGCGCATCGCCGGTTCGGAGGGCTTCCAGGAAAACAACCCCTGCTCACCACGCGGTCAGCCGGGCGGCGCCTTCCACGACCCGGTACTGCCGGTTGCCCTCGACATTGGCGAAGCGATCCACGGCGCCGCTGGACCATCGGACAATAAGGCTGTCGGCAGCAAGGCGTTCTCCCAATCCGAACGTGACCGGCAGTTCGCTCTGGGACAGGTAGCTAGACCCGGTGCGAACGCGGCGCTCCATTCGGAGGTCGCCAAGCACCACTTCCACGGAAGACGAAAGGCCTTCGCGGTTGCTGGCGCTTCCCTCCAGCATCACGCGAAGAAAAACGGGGTTATCGCCGGCGCCGACGACTCCATTCTCCAGCAAACCGTTTCTCCACAGGTGGGCGCCGCCCCCGTTTTCGACCATCAGCACGTCCATGTCGCCGTCGCGATCGTAATCCGCAGCGGCTGCTCCCCGGGCCACGAATTCCTCAGCGAACACCCCGCCCAGCGCGGGAGCCGCATCCTCGAAGGCGCCGTCCCCCCGGTTCAGAAAAAGGTGCGGCTTCTCTTCGTAGCCGACATTGTCCTGTACCGTCTCGATTTCCGGCTGCACGTGGCCATTCGCCGCAAACAGGTCGAGGTCCGTATCGAGATCGAAATCCGCAAGGAAAAGAGAAAAGGTGAGCGTCATCAGCGAAGGGCGCCCGATCTGCGAAAGCGCGGCCCGGTCTATGAACAGCCCGTCATGCAGGTGCCGGTACACCCCGATCATCTCCGACGAAAAATTACCTACGAACACGGACGCCTGCCCCGTGCTGTCCACAATGCCCGCATCCACACCCATCCCGGCGCGGGCCTTCCCGTTCTCGTCGTAGGCGACGCCGCTCAGTGCCCCCCTCTCGGAGAACGTACCGTCTCTGTTGTTTACATACAGATAGTCCGGCTGCGTGTCGTTCGCCACCATCAGGTCGGGCCAGCCGTCCCGGTTGAAATCCAGCTCCGTCACGCCAAGCGTCTTGCCCGCCGCCGGCAGAAAACCCGCAGCGGCGGTTTCGTCCGCAAACGTACCGTCCCCGTGGTTGCGATAGAAGCGTCCGGCAACGCCCTCGTAAGTTTCCGGGGTGCAATATGCCTTGTTCACCCCGTCGAGCGAGCAGTAAATATCCGTCTCCGGAGACCATGCCACATAATTCCCCACGTACAGGTCGAGATCCCCGTCCCGGTCCGCATCGAAGAAAATAGGCGAGGAACTCCACACGGCCTCGCCGGCCACGCCGGCTTCGCGGCCCACCTCGACAAAAACCCCGCCTTCGTTGCGGAAAAGCAGGTTTTCGGCCAGCGCGGAAAGGTAGATATCGAGGTCCCCGTCCCCGTCGTAGTCCGCAGCAGCGATACCGAGCCCGTACACCTCGCGCACCCCGCCAAATTCTGCCAGCCCCACCGCTTCCGTCACCTCCGAGAAGGTCCCATCGCCGAGATTCCGGTAAAGCCGGAGAGGAAGCACCTCCTGTTGTGCCTCACTGCCCATCGCGGAACCTCCCGAATCGGACCAGCGCCCCCCACCCGCCAGCGAAATATCCTGCCAACCGTCCCCGTCGTAGTCGAAAAAGGCGGCGCCTGACCCCATAGACTCGGGAAACCAGATCTGTCCGAACGCTCCTGTTTCGTGGCGGAAGCCGGAGAGGCCCGCAGACTCCGTTACATTCTCAAACGAAAGCCGGTCCGAAAAAACGCGCGCCGGGGCTTCGTCCGTCTCTGCCGGCGATCCGCCGCAGGCCGACCATATGCCCGCAAGCAGCACCACGGCCAGTGCAGCGCCTGGGGATATGGAAAAAGCGGCGGCGGGGGCGCCCGGATTCTTCATCGGTCGTCCCTCAATTCCCCGCACTCCGGGATCGAACCGGATGCAATCCATGCTCGTGCAGCGCCTGGGCCTCCCGGTTATCCATGGGATGCGCCTGCTTGTACGGCGACGCGACCGCAGGCGCATTTTCATCGTCCTTGTGATATTCGTACCGTTCACGAGCCTCTCCAAATGCTTCGGTTCGTCCCAGCGCACCGAGCGCCAGCATCCTGTTGTACAAGGCGCCGACATTTTCCGGATCGATGATCAATACCCGGTCGAACCACGGAAGCGCCTCTTCGTAACGGCCCGCAAGATAATGAATCCGGCCAATACCGAGCAGCAGCACGCGGTCGTCGGGATAGGTGTCCACCACGGCCAGCCACTCGTCCAGCGCCTCGTCGTACTCTGCGGTCGCCTTGTGCACCTCTCCGCGCAGCCAGGCTGTCTTCAGATAGCCAGGGCGGCGGCGCTCGGCTTCCTCAAGCGCCTCGGTCGCGCGGTCCAGTTGCCCTTCCGCGATATACGCACGGGCCATATTGATAGGCCCTTCCGGGTTGTCCGGCGCCAGCTCCGCAACCCGCTCGAAGGCTTCGATCGCCCCGCGCGTATCCGTTTCGAGGAGACGCCCTATGCCGAAATCGTTCCACCGCTCCCAAAGCGGTCGGGACGACGTCGCAGAAAGCGAATCGGGCGCAACGCCCCCGGCCCGGCGCTCGTACGAAGCCATGTCGGTCAGCGGCAACACGGGCGCGGTCTTGTCCGGATCCAGGACCCACGGATGCCCGTCCGGCGCATCGCCATACTCTTCTTCCTGATCCGCTCCATAACGCACACCGCGAAACGTCCATTCGTTCAGGTACCACTTGAATTTCCGGTGTCGAAGCGTAGCCTTCAGCGCGGTGATCGAAGCGCCCGGAGGCGCCACAAAATCGTAATGGACGTTGCGCGCCGCGCCCGGCCCGATCACATTCGCATACACATTCGTCACCCAGTCCTGTACGTTGCGCCGGTCGATGATCCGGCTCTGCCGGTCCACCAGCACGCTTCCGAGAAAATGCGCCGTAGAATCGACGCGCCCGGCATCGTCGAGCAACCCGGAAGCCAGCACCGTTTCCCCGGAGGCATCCTGCGCAAGAAACTCCACCCACAATTCGTTGGAATCGTTCGTGCCGCCGGGGAGCGTATGGCCCACGCCCTTGTTGCGGATCACGACGTCCACCTGCACGCGGTCGCCCGCCCGCAAAACAGGCAGTGGGCGATCCGGGCCGTACGTACGCCCGTTCACCCGGACCCGGAAAATGTCGATAAGCGCAATGCCTTTGGACAGATTATGCCGGGCCTCGGCCAGTTGCGCAGGGTGCCCGTTGACGAACGGGACCGCCGTATTGGCGGCGGCGAACCGGTGGCTGCGTATGAACCCGCCGTCGTTCCCCATATCGTTCGAGGGTTCGAGCGGCATATGGCACGAGACGCAATTGGAGGGGGCCTCGGGGAGGTAGAACGACCGGACGATGTTGCCGCTGACGCCACTGTTGTGCCAATTGTCGTATTCGTCCTGCCCGCGCTTCCAGCGATAGCTGTTCACTTCCGGAGGAATGCCCACCTTGTGGCAGGTGCCGCAAAATTCGGGTGTTTTGTGGACCGGCTTCAGCATGGCCTGGCGGTGCGGTTCGGGCTTGGCCCGCACCAGTACATTATGCACCCACCGGCCCAACCCCTCTTCGGCGCGCGCAAACGGATATTCGTCCGGCGCAGCGATCGCATAGCGGCCATTGCCCCGCACATCGCGCAACCCCTCTACGGCATGGCAGGACAGGCATGTGAGACCCTCGTGCGCTGTCCAGTGGTCCATATCCAGCGGCGCCTCATCGAACCGCCCCCCGAACAACACCACAGGATCGTGGCAGGATGCGCACCAGCGCGCAGGTTCGGCGCCGATCTCGGCAGTCATTGCCTCGATGGTCTTCTTGTACCACGGGTTATTGAAGGACGAGAAGCGGTGCATCGACTCGGACCACTGCGTATATATGTCGGGATGGCATCCCTCCTGTCCGCAGCGCGCGGATCCGGCCAATGCCTCGTCGGGCAAAAGCTCTTCCCCCACAATGACCGACTGCGACTGCGCCAGCGGCACAGCTGTGAGCGCAGCCGCGTAGCTAAGGACAGCACCTTCCTCATCTGCGCCCTCCACAGCCGCTTCTCCCGGCGGGGCCTCCTGCACGAACACTCCCGTGCGCGTCGTCGCCCAGGGCACCACGATAAATCCGGCCACGAGCACCGCCCCGCCGAGCGCCGTCAGGCTCAGCGGGTGCCGGAGCGCCGCGGTCGGGCCCTGTTTCCATCTGTCGCCCCATTGCAGGAAATGATAGCGCACGCCGCGCTTCAGCGACACGTGCAGGATAAAGCCCCCCACGGACGTCACCGCCGTCACGATATGCGTCCACAGGATCCACCGGTACGACGCGCCGACGGCCACCAGCGCAATACCCGTCGCAAACAGGGCGATCAGCGACAGCGCCGTAAACACGCCCGCCCTCGTCGCGCGCCGGTTCATCCGGAGCGGCATCTTCATGAGATGCATGACGAGGAAGGCGATGGCGGGCGCTATCAGCAGAATCCCCAGGCAAATATGCAGCAGCACATTGCTCATATAGACGAGCGCCGTGGAGCGGTCGAACAGCAACAGAAAAATGCTGTTGACCAGCAGCACCGCATACCCGCCCAGGACCACGCTCACCATCTTGCGCTGTATCTGCGGCAACCGCGTATACCGGCGCCCCGGACCCTGCCTGTCCGGCCGGGGTGACCGTGGAAGCGAGGGAGAAGTACTATCATACTCGCCATCCGTATCCATATGTTTTCCGGAACCTTTCACGGCTCGTCGGAAGATAGCTTCACAGAATGGTACATCTGTATTTCATGCAGCGGCTCGCCGGAACGTTCCGCGAAGCGTACGGTATATGCGCTCATGAGCAAAAAGTACCTTATCGTTGCATTTTTACTGGCCGCCGTCGTCACATGCGGCGTACTCATCGCCCGCACTTCCTCTGCAGGACAGCGCGCCACCGTGTACAAGACGCCCACGTGCGGGTGCTGCGCCAAATGGGTGGATCATCTCGAGGCAAACGGATTCCGCGTCAAGGTCGTGGACCTCGCCGACGTGACGCCCGTGAAGATACGATACGGTATTCCCGCCGATCTGGGCTCCTGCCATACGGCGCTTGTGAGCGGATATTTTGTGGAAGGCCATGTCCCGGCGGAGGAAATTCACCGCATGCTGGAGACAGACGAACCCATTGCAGGTCTTGCGGTACCCGGCATGCCGATGGGCTCTCCCGGTATGGAAGGCCCCCGCAGCGATCCGTACGATATCGTCGCCGTAGAGAAAGACGGGGGACGGCGCATCTTCGCTTCCCGATAAGGCGCCTGCTGTTCCCCGCTCCCTGTACCCCCCGCCATGGCGCTGCACCCGATCGACATCGTCACGTTCTGTGCGTTCATTGCGGTCGTCATCGGAATCTCGCTGTACGCCTCCCGGCACGAAAGCACCACGGAAGACTATTTCCTTGCAGGACGCAAACTGTCCTGGTGGCTGATTGGCTTCTCCCTGATCGCTTCCAACATCTCGACCGAGCAGTTCGTGGGAATGGCCGGGCGCGGGTACGATCTGGGCCTTGCCATCGCCAGCTACGAGTGGACGGCCGCCATCGCGCTGGTCATTACGGCTCTCTTCTTCCTCCCGAAGTTTCTGAAAGCGGGTATCTACACCATTCCCGAATACCTCGAATACCGTTTCGACGTCGGGACGCGCACGATCATGGCCACATTCATGATGCTCGCGTACGTGTTCGTGGCGCTGGCAACGGTGCTCTATGCCGGCGCCCTCGCCCTCGGCACGATCTTCGAAATAGACATGCTCCTGGGGATCTGGCTGATCGGGATCACGGCGGGCGCCTACACCATCTACGGCGGTCTCGGGGCCGTGGTCTGGTCGGACCTGCTCCAGGGCATAGCCCTTCTGCTGGGCGGGGCGCTCGTCACGATCCTCGGGTTCCGGGCCATCGGGGGCGTGGAACCGTTCATGGCCGCCGCCGGCGACAAACTGCATACGGTGCTGCCGTGGAACCACGACGAAATGCCCTGGGTGGCGGTCTTTATAGGCGGTCTCTGGATTCCCCAGATTTTCTACTGGGGCCTGAACCAGTTCATCACGCAGCGCACGCTCGCCGCCCGCAGCCTTGCCGAGGGGCAGCGCGGGATTTTTCTTGCGGCGGGGCTGAAGCTGCTGCTCCCCTTCCTGATCGTCTTTCCCGGCATCATGGCCGCCCAACTCTTTCCCGGGCAGGTAACGACCGCCGATCAGGCGTATCCCGTGATGATCCGCGAGTTGCTCCCTGCCGGGCTGAGCGGAATCATGTTCGCCGCACTGTTCGGCGCCATCATGAGTTCGCTCGACTCCATGCTGAACTCCGCCGCCACCATCTTCACGATCGACTTGTACAAGCGGTACCGGCGCACCGAGGAAGCCCCAAGACACTACGTGAAGATCGGGCGCATCGCCACGGCCGTACTGGTGGTCGTCGGCTGCCTCTGGGCGCCCGTCGTGGGTTCCGCCGAAAGCATTTTCGAGTATATCCAGATGTTCTGGGGATTCATTTCTCCGGGAATCGTGGCCTCCTTTGCGTTCGGGCTCATTTCGAAACGCACGCCTCCCATTGCGGCCAAAGCCGCCATGATTCTCGGCATCCCCATCTACGGCTTCCTCCTGTGGCGGCTGCCGGATGTCGCGTTCCTTCACCACATGATGATCACCTTTGTGGCGCTTGCGATCTTCATGACCTCCGTCCGGCTGCTGCTTCCCCTGCGCGAGCCGAAGCGTCTTCCTGTTTCGGACCTGAACCTGGAGCACGCCCGCGGTGCGAAATGGATGGCTGTGGCGGTGGTGCTGGCCACGATCGCGCTGTATGTGATCTTCTGGTAATTAAGGATACTCTGACCAAAACCGCTTCGCTCAGCGCGTCGCGTTCGCAAGTACAGGTTATCATGATTCCATCGTTGGAATCAGGGGAAGCACTGCGAATTCGGCGCGTCGCGGACGTGACGCGCCCTTCGGGAGGCTGCGAGAAGCACGCTGGCTGCGTCATTCCTCATTGTGTGGGGCCTGCCACACTGCTTCGTCACTCCTTGCCAACCCGCCCCTCGCAAGCCTCTGAGCTTTGCGGACGTAGTCAGAGTATCCTTAAGGCAGGTTTTTTATATTGAATCACTCCCTGTGATTGCCGCAGCCATCCCTTTCGTTTCCATCCCAACAAAAGGATCTCCGGACCGTGCAATGGTATCTTAAGGCCCTGAGGAATTATGTCGGCTTCGAGGGCAGAGCGCGCAGGAAAGAATACTGGTTCTTTCAATTGTTCTACGGGCTGGGGCTGGTGCTATCGCTTACTGCTCCCTTCTGGATAATCGCCCTGGCAGGGCTGTTTACGGGTGCGGGGTTAACCGGTGGTTTGGGCCTGGGCGAGCGGGAAATACTATCCCTTATCCTGTTATCGCTTTGGGGGTTGATCCATCTGCTCCCCCTCGTCGCCGTGACCGTCCGCCGTCTGCATGATACCGGTCGCAGCGGGTTATGGTGTCTGCTGGGAATTTTCTTTCCTGTGATCGGCACTATCTGGCTGTTCGTTCTGACGGTGCTGGATAGCGAGCCGGGAGAGAACAAATACGGTCCCAACCCCAAGGAGGCGCTTGCGTGAAGATTGCCCCTCTTGCCTGTTGACATCCACTACACGGTGGCGTTGCAACGGAATGACATGATCGCGACCTTTCTTTGGCAGGCAATACGTACGACAAGGCCGTGAAGGTGCTTTCCTCATTTCGGGCCGCTTTCGGCGAGACGGACGCAAACGATATCCTTATTGTTCGAGCTCCCGGGCGCGTCAACCTGATCGGAGATCACACGGATTACCACGAGGGGTTCGTGCTGCCGATGACCATCGACCGGTGTGCATACGCGGCGCTGCGGGCGCGCAACGACGACACGGTGAACCTGTACGCCGCGCAGTTCGACGAATGGATAACGTACCCGCTTTCCGAACGCCCCGAAACCGAGCCGGGGGCATGGGCCGCCTATGTAACCGGAGTCGTCAGCGAGCTTCGGGACCGGCTGCCCGGCGGATTCGAGATGCTCGTCGAGAGCGATGTGCCCATCGGCGCCGGTCTGAGTTCGTCGGCAGCCCTCTCCACAGCGGTCATCTACGGCCTCGACCAGTTGTTCGGCCTCGGGATCGACCCCATCGACGCGGTACGCTTGTCCCGGCAGGTGGAACACCGCTACGCGGGCGTTTCCTGCGGCATCATGGATCCGTTCGTATCCCGGCTGGGACGCCGCAGGCACGCCTTACTGCTGGACTGCCGCTCGCTTGCCTGCGAACATGTGCCGCTGGCTAATACGGAACGAGATCGGACCGATGCATTCGAAATCGTCATCGCCGATTCCGGGGTGCGGCGTAAACTGGCCGCCTCCGGCTACAACGCCCGGCGCAGCGAATGCGAACAGGCCCTCGAAACGATCCGGAAAACCCGCCCCGATGTACGGAGCCTGCGGGACGCAAAGCCCGACGACCTGCCGCTCCTTTCGCCCCTCCAGCATCGCCGGGTCCGGCATGTTCTGGAGGAGAACGACCGCGTATTGCAAGCGCGGGAAGCCCTGCGGAAAGAGGATCCCGAGGCATTCGGGGCCTTGATGAACCAGTCGCACGACAGCCTGCGCGACCTGTACGAAGTAAGTTGCGAGGAACTGGATACGCTGGTCGCCGCTGCCCGGAACGTGGACGGCGCGGCAGGCGCCCGCATGACCGGGGGCGGTTTCGGGGGCTGTACAGTGCATCTGGTGCGCCAGGATGCCGTGCCCGCCTTGCGCGAGGCGCTCTGCGAAACCTATGCGAAAACGTACGGGCGCGCCCCTGTGATCTACACGGTGCGGGAGAACCATCGGACGGAACGGATGTAGGAACCGTTCCTGTGACCAGATCGCATTCCGTGCGCCATGACTGCATTGCACGGAGCCGAAGAGAAGCTCTCTGCGCTTGATTTCACAAGCGGGCTCCTTACGAAAACCCACCTCGACCTTCCGCTTCTGCTCGACGAAATCGTGCGTGTCACGACGGAGACGATGCATGCGAGGGCCTGCGCTATCCGGCTGCTCGACAAGGATTCGGGCGAGATGGTGCTCAAAGCTTCTTCCGGCCTCAGCGAAGAATACCTGCACACGAACCCGCTCACCGCGGCGAGCAGCATCTTCCGGCAGTTCGCCGCGGGAAACCACGAACCGATTGCGGTCCTGGACATTGCGAAGGACCCGCGGACGGACTATGTCCGCGAAGCCGCAGGCGAAGGCATCCATTCCTTCCTGTCCGCCCCGCTCGTACAGGACGGCGAAGCGATCGGCACCCTCTCGATGTTCGCCGCCGGACCGCACGATTTCACCCCGGACGAACGGCGCCTCTTCAGCACCATGGCCAACCAGGCGTCCGTCGCCATCTCGCTGGCCCGGCTTTACAAGGAGCAACTCGCCCTGCGGCAGATCGAGCACGAACTCGAAATCGCCGCCGGGATTCAGCGCAAACTCATGCCGGAGACCGCCCCCTCCATTCCTCCTTTCGATATTGCAGGCGCCTGTCACCCTTGCTATGAGATCGGCGGAGATTTCTTCGACTTCATCGAACTCCCCGGGGGTAATCTCGGCATCGTCGAGGGGGACGTTTCCGGGAAGGGCGTTCCGGCGGCTCTCCTCATGGCTACTATCCGGTCCGCACTGCGGGTGCAGGCCGAGAATATCTTCTCCATGCAGGATGTGCTGCGCAAGGTAAACCGCGCTGTCTGGGAGGATACGAATCCCGAAGAATTCGTCACCCTGTTCTACGGCGTACTCGATACGCAGGCGGGCGTGCTGACCTATATCAATGCCGGGCACAACCCCGGGCTGCTCGTTCGCGATGGAACGGTTACGCAACTTACCCCGGCCAATCCGCCCATCGGCATCCTCCCGGACCTCCTGCCCGAACAGGAAACGCTGCAACTCCATAAAGGGGACGTGCTCGCCATCTGCACGGACGGGTATTCGGATACGGAAGGGACGGACGGCGAGCCGCTCGGCGAAGAGGGGGTGGCGGAGACGCTTCGCCTACACGCCGGTCTGCCGGCCAGGGCGATCATCGAAAAGCTTGAAGAAACGGTTGAAATCTTCCAGCCCGACCCGACCGCCGCATACTGCGACGATCGCACGGCGATCGTGGCGAAGCGGTAAGGGGCCATGACTCGCTGGAAACACCCACAGGCCATTGTCCTGACCATCCTTCTTACGGCCGCCGGTTGCAACGCAAACAAAAATATAGTGGACGTCGGGCCTGACCCATGCAACGACAGCTTCCAGCGGAAGGCGTTCGACCATCATGTCATCGGATTTTATCCCAACTGGAAACGGGATGTGCTGCCCGTATCCCGGATTCCGTGGGACAAGCTTACCCGCGTCATCTACGCTTTCGCCATCCCGAATACCGACGGTTCCCTGAACCTTTCGAACCTGACCCAGCCAGACTCCTTGGCCGGAGCCGCCCGTGCGCAGGGAGTAGAGATCTTCCTCTCGGTGGGCGGCGGCGACAGCGGATCCGACCATTTCCCCGCCATGGCTGCCAATGCAGCCGCTCGCGAGACATTCGTTCGGGAAATTCGTGACTATCTGATATCCCATTGCTTCCATGGGGTGGACATCGACTGGGAAAACTGGACCAAGGACGGCAACAACACGCCCAACGCTTCCGAAAAAGCCAACCTGATCGCATTACTGAGAGACCTGCGGGCGGAACTGCAACCCCACGATCTGGAAATGTCCATAGACGTGTACCCCTCCGACTGGTTCGGACAGCACTTCGACGACCCGGTGCATTCCCTGGTGGACTACGTTCACGTCATGGCCTACGACTTTTCCGGACCCTGGTCTGCCCCGGGGCCTCACTCGTCCTATCAACAGGCCATCGGCTCCGGGTCCGGTATTTCCTCCACCGGGCTGTCCTACTGGACGCGGTATCGGGAATGGCCCCGGAACAAGACCATCCTCGGCTTGCCCTTCTACGGACGCGACTTCGACAAGGACGGCGGGGTTGGCGTCGCCTATCGCGACATCGTCGCCCAATACCCCCAGGCTCCGGATGCCGACCGGGTCGCCAACATCTACTACAACGGCGTACAGACCATTGCCGACAAGACGCAGTTCGTAGTCGACAACGGGTATCCGGGAGTGATGATCTGGGAGATCTCGCACGACACTCCCGGGGCGGCGACCAGCCTGCTGCACGCCGTGGACCGGATCGCCAATCCCTGAAGGAGCCGGGGTGTTTCGGGCGGGCCGAGGTGTTCCGCGCGCCGGATGATCGTTTTACCGCCCGCCGGTCGCTTGCATCCACAGCGCAAGTCAATAAGTAACTGACAAAAAAGCAATTGCCTATATGACATAAAAGCAATTAGGTATATTTCATAATATCAATTGGGTATATTGCAAAAAGTCCATTTCAAACCGATCTGACCATGTTATTCACGTATCCTGCACTGGACGATGCGGAAAAGCGGGTAGAGTACGCAACAACCGGGATACGGGCCGCTCTGCGCCGCTACATCGCTGCGGAACCGCCCTGCTGGGCGGATTTGCTGGCCCGCATGACCCGGGCGCGCGCCCTTGCCGCATCCGCCAGCGTGGCAGGCGCCCATGTGTCCGACGAGGACGCCATCGCCGCAATCGACCGGGAGGAGCCCGCGGACACGGATCGCGACGCCTGGCGGGCCGTGGTCGGTTACCGCCAGGCGATGGAGTACATTTTCCAGCGCCACCGGAATCCCTCTTTTACCATCACGGAGGATATGCTGATGGCGGTCCATTTCATGATCTGCCAGTCGGACAGGGAGGCGAACCCGGGTCGGTACACCCCCGGATGGGTTTGCGTGCGAAATACCAGCACCGGCGACGTGACGTACGAAGGGGTAGACCGCGACCGCCTGGAACCCTTAATGCGCGAACTGCTGGACTACGCGAACGAGGGGCAGGGCGAATCCGTCTTGCTGCGCGCGGCCATGACCCACCTGAATCTGGTGCTGCTGCACCCGTTCACGGACGGCAACGGACGGACCGCCCGATGCATGCACACCGCCGTGCTGGCGCGCGACGGCATGGCGGCGCCTGCATTCTCTTCCATCGAAGCGTATATCGGTCGCAATCGACAGACCTATTACGACGTACTGGCGGAGGTGGGCGGCAGCGGATGGCGTCCGGAGCGTGACGTCAAACCGTGGGTGCGCTTCTGCCTGCGCGCCCATTACCGGCAGGCGCAAACGCTCCTGCGCCGTACGCGCGAAATGGAAAGAGTGCATGCAGAACTTGCGGAACTGGTGGAAACCTGCGGGTTCCCCGACCGGACGGTGCTGGCGCTCCTTCAGGCCGCTTTTGGAATCAGGGTTCGCAATGCGTCCTACCGGGCAAGCGCGGACGTATCCCAAAGCATAGTCAGCCGCGAACTGGGCGCGCTTGTGGACGCAGAACTTCTTATCCCGGAGGGGAACAGGCGGAGCCGCTCGTATAGCGCATCGCCCATGGTGGCGGAAATCCGCCAGAGACTGCGCCTCCCCGATGAAGAGGACGATCCTTTCGCGGAGGACGGGCGGGGCGGGGCTGCCGGGGATTTGCAGGACCGTCTTTGCGATTGATATAATATTGCGTGGTTCAAGCAGATGCTCTGTCGGGGAAGCGGCGCTTCGGCCCGCTTCGACAAATTCCGAAGCAATTGAAGGATACTCTGATCAAAATCGCTTAGATCAGCGCTTCACGTTCGTGCGTAAAGGATATCATAATTGCATCGTTGAAATTAGCGAGAAACGCTGCGGATTCGGGGCAGTGCGGGCGTGAAGCGCCCTTCGGGAGGCTGCGAGAAGCACGCTGGCTGCGTCATTCCTCATTATGTGGGGCCTGCCACATTGCTTCGTCATTCCTTGCCAGCGCACCCCTCTCAGCCTCTGAACTTCGCGGACTTAATCAGAGTATCCTTAAGGCGCAGGATTACGACCTTGTTTCGCGTCGACTAACCCGATGAGACTCCAAGCCCAAACATACAGCGTTCAGTAAACACTCAGTGGGGAAAGCGCATGAATGAAGACCAGAACACCGAATGGAAAGAGTCCTGGCACGATAAGTACATAGAGTGGCTGTGCGCTTTCGCTAACGCGCAGGGCGGCGTACTGGAAATTGGCCGCAACGACAAGGATCAGGTAGTGGGTCTCGACAACGCTGAACAGTTGATGAAGGATTTGCCCAACAAGCTCCGCGACCTGCTCGGAATTGTGCCCGACATTAATCTTCTGGAGGAGAAGGGGCTATCGTACGTACAGATTGTGGTCGAACCGTATCCGGTGCCGATCAGCTACCGCGGCAAGTATCACTATCGAAGCGGCAGCACCAAGCAGGTGCTCACAGGCGCGGCTCTTGATCGCTTCCTGCTGGGCAAGACGGGGAAGCGCTGGGATGCCGCACCGGTTCCGGGCGTGGGGGTTGGCGACCTGGATGCCGGAAATTTGACCGGATTCCGTGAACGGGCGACCCGCACCAATCGCTTGGGAAAGGATATACTCGACGAGGATAATGTCGGGCTGATTGAGAAGTTGCGTCTGGCAGAAGGTCAATATCTCAAACGAGCGGCTATCCTCCTGTTTCATCCTGATCCTGAACGCTTCTTTACCGGGGCAGCAGTCAGGATTGGCTATTTTGAGAGCGAGACCGACCTGCGCTATCAGGACGAGATATGCGGCGATCTGTTCACGCAGGTCGATACAACGATGGACCTGTTGCTGACCAAGTACCTGAAGGCCGCCATTAGTTACGAAGGTATCCAGCGCATTGAGACCTATCCGGTGCCGGAAGGGGCGCTGCGGGAAGCGGTGTTGAATGCTATCGTCCACCGTGATTACGCCATTCCCGCACAGATACAAATTCGGATATACGCCGACCGGTTACAGATATGGAATCCCGGGGAATTGCCCGAGGATTGGTCGTTGGAAAAATTACTGGGCCAGCATCCTTCCCGACCCTTCAATCCGGATGTGGCGAATGCCTTTTTTCGAGCTGGAGAAATCGAAACCTGGGGGCGAGGGATTCAGCGTATCCTCGAGGCCTGTCGCGAGGCGGGTACGCCCGAGCCGGACATACAGGTGGAATCGGACGGATTATGGATCGATTTTCCGTTTTCAAAGGCTTACCGTGACAGCATTGAACCCGGTGATGGCCCTTTCGAAGCATCGGAGGCGACTACCCAGGAAAGGATTCTCGCCTTATTGCGCGAGGATCCGGAACTCACAGGAAAAGCCCTGGCAGACCACATAGGAATCACTGCTGCTGGCGTCAGATATCATCTTGATAGTCTCAGGAAAGCAGGTCACATCCGCCATGTCGGACCGACCAAGAAGGGGCGCTGGGAGGTTATGGATGACGACCATGTATAATAGCGAAACCTCTATGAACGTAGAGACTACCCAAGAAACTAGCTAAGAAACTACCCAAGAAACTAGCTAAGAAAACTAGCCTATAAACTGGCCTATAAAACTATCCTATAAACAGAGGCGCTCCGGCCCGCTTCAACACACCCGATGAGACTCCAACAAACCCAAACGCATGCGCCTGTCCTGGAATGAAATACGCTCCCGCGCGGCGGAATTCGCCCGCAAGTGGGAAGGGGCGGGCTACGAAAAGGGCGAAACCCAGCTTTTCTACCGGGACTTCTTCGACGTATTCGGCATGTCGGTGCGGCGGGTGGCGACGTTCGAGGAGCCCGTGAAACTGCTGGGCGAGAAGCGCGGCTTCATCGACCTCTTCTGGAAGGGTGTCCTGCTCGTGGAGCAGAAAAGCGCGGGCCGCGACCTCGGGAAGGCCAAAACGCAGGCCCTCTCCTACTTCCCCGGCCTCAAGGATACCGATCTGCCGCGCTATATCCTGCTGAGCGATTTCCAGACGTTCGAACTCTACGATCTGGACGAAGACGAGCAGGTATCCTTTGCGCTCGAAGACCTGCCCGCGCATGTGGAAAAATTCGGCTTCATCCTCGGCGTACAGAAGCGCTCGTTCAAGGATCAGGACCCGGTCAACATCGAGGCCGCCGAACGGGTGGGCAAACTCCACGACGCACTCGAAGCCTCCGGCTACAAGGGACACGATCTGGAGCAGTTCCTGGTCCGCATCGTTTTCTGCCTCTTCGCGGACGACACCGGCATCTTCGAACCCCGGGACATCTTCCTCGATCTGCTGGAGAACCGCACGCGGGAAGACGGTTCGGACCTCGGCGGGTGGCTCGCCCAGCTCTTCCAGGTCCTCGATACGCCGGAAGACGAACGCTCCGGCAATCTCGACGAGGACCTCGGCCGGTTCCCCTATGTGAACGGGGACCTTTTCGACGGGCCGCTCCGCATCCCCTCTTTCGACGCCTCCATGCGGGAGCGCCTGCTCGACGCCTGCCGGTTCGACTGGTCGAACATCTCCCCCGCCATCTTCGGCTCCCTGTTCCAGTCCGTCATGGACAGGGACGAGCGGCGCAGGCAGGGCGCCCACTACACCACCGAGAAAAACATTCTAAAGGTCATCGAACCGCTCTTTCTCGACGATCTTCGGGCGGAGTTCGCCCGGCTCAAGGCCCGCAGGGACAGCCGCCGCCTTCCGGAACTGCTCGCTTTCCAGCAGCGGCTCGGCAGACTGCGTTTTCTCGATCCCGCCTGCGGCTGCGGCAACTTCCTGATTATCGCCTACCGGGAGTTGCGCGCCCTGGAAATCGAGGTGCTGAAAGAAACCCGGCCCCGAAGGCAGGTCGATGTGCTGGCCAGTCTGCTTTCGGTGGTGAACGTCGATCAGTTCTACGGAATCGAACTGGGGGAATTTCCGGCCCGGATCGCGGAGGTGGCCCTGTGGATGATGGATCACATCATGAACAACCGCCTGAGTCTGGAATTCGGGGAGACGTACGTGCGCATTCCGCTCAAGACGTCGCCGCACATCGTACACGGGGATGCGCTGGAGATGGATTGGGGTGAAATCTTGCCGCCGGAGGAGTGTTCGTATGTGCTCGGCAATCCGCCGTTCGGGGGCGCCAAGTTTCAGTCTGCGGAGCAGCGGGCGCAGGTGCGGGGGATCGCGGCGCTGGGCAAGAGCGGCGGTACGCTCGACTACGTGACGGCATGGTTCATCCGGGCCGGAGAATACGTGCGGGAGGCTGCGGCGCAGATCGGTTTCGTGGCCACCAATTCGATTACGCAGGGCGAGCAGGTGGCACAGCTCTGGCCGATCCTGTTTGGCCGCTGCGGACTGGAGATCGCGTTCGCGCACCGGACGTTCGCCTGGGGTTCGGATGCACGGGGCATGGCGCATGTGCATGTGGTGATTATCGGACTGACCAAGCGGGGTGATGCGCCGAAAGAGAAGCGGCTTTTTTCCTACGACGATCCGAAGGGCGAACCGCACGAGAGCAGACATGCGGTGCTATCGCCGTATTTGTTCGATGCGAGTGGGTTGGGGGATGCGAGGGTGGTGGTGAGGTCGGAATCCCGGCCGGTTAATGGGATGAGGAAGTTGATCACGGGCTCCAAGCCCATTGATGGCGGACACTACATTTTCAAGGCCGACGAACGCGATGCCTTTCTGGAAAAAGAACCGGGCGCCGAGCCGTACCTGCGGCCTTTTGTGGGAAGCCGGGAGTTTTTGCAGGGAGGCGAACGCTGGATACTTGCCCTGCATGACGCTTCCCCGGATATACTGGGACGGCTCCCCCATGTCCGAGAGCGTATTGTCTCCGTCCGTGCCTACCGGCAAGCCAGCAAGAGCAAACCGACATTGAAACTGGCGGACACGCCCACGCTCTACCATGTGAACGTTCTCCCCGATGCACCATTTTTGGTTATCCCACAGGTCAGTTCCGAGCGACGGGAATATGTACCCATTGGTTGGCTCGAACCGCCGATTATTCCAAGCGACAAACTTCGGCTTCTCCCCAATGCTACCCTCGCGGATTTTGCTCTGCTTACCTCGGCCATGCATATGGCCTGGATGCGCACGATAACCGGACGGATGAAGAGCGATTACATGTACTCCGTCGGTGTCGTATACAACACCTTTCCCTTGCCGTCCGGCTTCCATACGAATAGCCCGAGCATTGCCAAACTGGAGCCGCTCGCACAAGCCGTGCTCGATGCCCGCGCCGCCCACACGGACGCCACGCTCGCCGATCTCTACGATCCCGACCTCATGCCACCCAATCTCCGCAAAGCGCACCAGGCCCTTGACCGCACCGTGGACCGCCTGTATCGCCGGAGCGGATTCGCCAGCGAGCGGGAACGGGTGGAGTATTTGCTGGGGTTGTACGAGAAGATGATGGAGCCGTTGGGGGTGAGGGGGGCCAAAAGGCAACGGGGGACTCGCCCTCGCGGCGCGGTATAAGGTGATGTTAGTTACAAGGACGTAAAGACTAATTTGGATATGACCAAGCGGAAGGAAAACGACGATGAAGTCCGTGCTGAGAATTGGTTAAGGCAGCAAGGGTACAATGATATTCAGCGGCCCGCCAGCGATCCGCCCGACTTCGTAGTAGACGGCAAATACGCAGTTGAAGTGACTCGGCTGGGCCAAAGAATAATGGTTGGCGATGACGAGGATTCAAAGGATGAAAAGCAAGAACAGGAACCGCTGAAGCGCCGCGTAGAGAACGTCCTTGGCCAACTTGGGCCGCCCGGAAATAAAGGAAGAAGCTGGGCAGTATATTGCGAGTACGATCTTACCCAAGGCTTACCGGATCCTAAGACTGTTACTGTCCAGATTTCGGAGGCATTAAAACCGCTCTTGAAACCGTACGATGATCATGTGATTTCAAGCATGAGATCAAAGCATTGGGATTACAGAAAGTACGCAGGAGAAACCTCAGATTTGAAATATCTTCGTCTCTTTCTTAAGTGCGGTATACACCTTAAACTTTTAGAATTTTCCAGTGATTCTGCAAGTTTTTATCTACAGGATGTCTCGGATGGGAAGGGGATATTTATAACTGGAGAATTGAAAAAAAGTATCCGAAATAGAATTCGTGACAAGTCAGAAAAAATTCGCAAGCAGAACAGGATTGAAGAGTATGCAAATTGGTGGTTGATCCTGGTGGATCATATTTACTATATGCCAATGAAAAACCTTTCCAATCACGAATTAGCGTCTATCGGGGAACAGGACTTCGACTTCTGGTCCCGGATCGTAATCGTCAGTGCTGAAAATCAGGGCTGGTACTACGATTTACTTTCTGATGAAACAGATCAGGAAAGCCTGCCGTTTTGGCAGTAATATGTCTCTTTCGAATCCCTTGCATATCCGGCTAAAATAACGTAGCTTAGGGGCATCCGCGGTCTTTTTCTTGAGACATACTCGAGTCGATTATGTGGGCGCATTTTTTACACATATAACATTTCCAAAGAAAAAGACTCCTTGTCAGCAAATAATATGAGGACATACAGATGATTGATTTTAAAAAGCTTAGGGAGCACAAGGCCAAATCAAATCCTATCCACCCTCGCAAAATATTCAATGCATTACCAAAACCACTGGGAATAAACGACCTTTATGCCAGCCAAGCAGAAGTTCTGGATACTTGGTTTAGCCGACGTAAAGACAAGGATATTGTAGTTAAACTCCACACTGGCGGTGGTAAAACCCTCGCTGCTATGCTTATAGCACAATCAGTGATGAATGAATGCAATGAACCCGTTCTCTATTTGGCACCAACGAACCAACTAGTCGAGCAAGTCCTAAATCAAAGTCACGAGTATGGTGTATCGGCTTTACCATATACTAAAGGAAAACCACTTTCAAATAAGTTCCTCAATGGTGAAAGTGTACTTGTTGGATCTTATCAGACTCTATTCAATGGATACAGTAAGTTTGGTATTAGTGGTTCAAATCGGCAAGTTATCAAAGCGGGCGCGATAATTTTGGATGATGCTCATGTTGCTCTTTCATCGGTACGTCAGGCATTCAGTCTGACAATATCAACCCAAGATAACAAGGAGGCATATTCTTATCTCGTAGAATGCTTCCGTGCAGCCTTTGAGGAGGTGGAACAGAGCGGTGCATTTGACGAGATCACGAGGGGAAAAGACTATGGAGTTGTCGAGGTGCCGAGTTGGGCATGGCTTCAAAAAATTGTGGAAGTGCAGCAATATTTCTCGAGCCAGATAGACGAAAGCAACCAGTTCGTATGGCCGTTCCTGCGTGATAACCTGGCGATCTGTCACTGTCTTTTCAGTCGAACTAATGTTACCATCACGCCAATCTTCCCCCTAGTGGACCTACTGCCGACATTTCAAAAATGCCCACGCCGAATTTACATGTCGGCTACAATCGCAGACGATAGTGAAATCGTGCGTACGTTCGGCACTTCGCTGGAGGCGGTCGAAAAACCAATCACTTCTACATCACTTACTGGAGTTGGTGAACGAATGATTCTAGTACCAGCGATGATGGATCTTGGCGAAACAGAGATTAAGCCAATGATCGAAAATACTGTAACTAAACTGGCCTCAGAAAAGCGTGGTGTCGTAATACTCACACCATCTGGACAAAATGCGAGGGATTGGATTAGTGTTGCAGAATACCCCGATTCCGCGAACGCAGTATCCGACCGTGTAGGAGCAATGCGGGCGGAGACGGATGAATTCTGTGGCCCCCTTGTCCTCGCCAATCGTTATGACGGTATCGACTTGCCGGGAAACTCTTGTCGCTGTCTCATTATAGACGGCCTTCCACAGGGAACGACAAACTACGACATTTTTCGCATGAATGTCTTAGCAGACTCGGCTGTTAGCTCTTTGCTAGCGCAACGCATCGAACAGGGCATGGGACGCGGAACACGTGGGGGTAGTGACTACTGTGTAGTCATATTATTAGGAACTAAACTCGTCGGCTGGATTGGTCAAAAGAAAAACCTAGCCCACCTTACGAAAAGCACCCATGTGCAACTGAAAATGGGCAAAAAGATAAGTGGGGAGATAAAAAATACTGAAGAACTTGATGAAACGATCTTGAAATGCCTGGAACGTGATTCAGAATGGGTTCATTATCATGCATCAGAATTAGTAGAAGCAGCGTATGGTGCTCCTGATAACACGGTAGCGTTACGAATTGCAGAACGTGAGCGGCGAGCTTTTGGTCTTCAACGCTTGGGGCAGTTTTCAAAAGCGCTGCAAACACTCCAAAACCTTATTAACCATGAGGACTTGCAGGACGATGTACAGCTCCAAGCGTGGCTTTCAGCATCAGCAGCTAAAATCGCCTACCAGATGGGTAACATGGAGCAGGGGCAAAAACTCCAGACCCAGGCGTTTGCAATAAACAATAATCATTCACCACCGAAGATGAGCCCGCGATACGCACCTCAATCTATGCCTGGACAACAAGCTCAGACCATTGTAAATAAACTACTCGATTACGAAGATCATTTTTCTTTGATTGCCAGCTTCGATGAGGCGGTGTATCACCTTCTATCGACGGATGCCTCACCCAACCAATATGAAGAAGCACTCTACAAGTTAGGCTTATATCTCGGTTTCGTGGCCGAGCGACCAGACAAGGCCCTTAGCTTGGGCCCGGACGTTCTTTGGAGAACGGATTCAGCCTTCGACTTTGTTATCGAAGTAAAAAACGATAAGAATGACGATTCTCCTCTCTATAAGAACGAACATGCTCAAATACTAGAGGCTGAAAACTGGTTCAAAGAAAATTATCCAGATCGTGAATCAGTTCGGGTATTAGTGTTGCCGGAAGCTGTGGCGCATGAACAGGCGACTACAGCCGGTACTTATGCTCTACGATTAAATATGGTGAAAAATTTGGTTGGGACGTTACGGAGTGTACTGTATGAACTTATTCACAGTGAGGATAATGATTATACCTTGTGTCAACAATGTGACGCTCATCTCCAAAGAAAAAATTTGAAGCCTCAGGCAATCAAAAAAGAATTTATGGAAACCATCGTGAGAATGGAACAGATCGATAATTCCACATAACATATGTCGGGGGAGAACAAAGAGAAATGGTTCGAAAAAACTGGACAGTTTTTCCAGCGTTTTTAAGTGTAGCACTGCATCGGGTTATGCCGCCTTGGGCAGCGGTTTTCGTTTGTAGAATACATCGTCAGGGGTTCTATTGTCAAGCCCTTGGTGCGGGCGTTCCTCGTTGAAGTAGCGCAGGTAGTCGGCGATTCCTTTCCTGGCCTCGGCCACCGTCTCGTACGCATGCCGGTAGACTTCTTCCTGCTTGAGGCTGCGCCAGAGGCGCTCCACATACACGTTGTCCAGCCAGCGGCCTTTGCCGTCCATAGAGATACGTACGCCGTGCGCCTTTAGCGCTCCGGTGAACACCTCCGAAGTAAATTGCGCTCCCTGGTCCGTGTTGAACACATCGGGTGCTCCGTAGCGGACAATGGCCTCTTCCATCGCTTCGACGCAGAAAGAGGCGTCGAGTGTGTTCGAGAGCCGGTGGGCGAGTACCTTGCGGCTGTGCCAGTCGATCACGGCTGCGAGATAGAGAAAGCCTTTCGCCATAGGGATGTACGTAATGTCCGCCGCATAGACCTGACCGGGCCTGGTCACCTCCGTGCTCGCGAGCAGGTAGGGGTAAATCTTGTGCCCCTTTCCCGGAGACGACGTGTGGCGCTTCGGGTAGATGACCCCAAGACCCATAAGGCGCATGAGGCGAACGACGCGGCTTCTGGCGATGCGAACGCCTCGCCTTTCGAGCCTGCTCTTTATCGTGCGCGATCCGCTCGTGGGACGCTCCATGTAGAGGCGGTCGATCTGTTTCATTACGGCAAGATTCTCTTCACTCTCT
>LXNJ01000213.1_pt1 | contig 42180 bp, 33 predicted proteins | sample 809081 | NCBI WGS metagenome assembly LXNJ01 (sample SAMN04870510, study PRJNA318959) | sponge metagenome | biome: sponge; feature: marine sponge reef; material: water | host: Petrosia ficiformis | place: Greece: Milos, Mediterranean Sea | collected 2013-05-29 | depth 5-7 m | reverse complement strand
CGGCCCGAGAGGGCCGCGGAACGGATCACGCCAATCACGTTCAAGAGCGTCCACGTTGCGAACGCCAGGGTGACGCGGAGTATGAGAAGTCCGGGCTAAGACAGGGCTAATCCGTCACGAAGCTGAAGATCTGGTAGCGGCCGCCCTGCTCGAGCATCGAGCCGAAAAGCCGCAGCGCGGCGCGCTCGCCGTCCGGAGTGCTCACGGTGAGCACCGTATCCCGGTGGACCTGGAACGGGCCGTAATCGGTGGTTTCGCCCACGAAATCCACGGCAATCAACTCGTAGCGCCGTCCGCGGTAGCGGTCGAGGGTGGTTGCCAGCGAACTGCGGCTGCGCTGATGGAGCATTTCCCACAGGAATTCGGCCGAGGTGTTCCGTTCCGGACGGGCGGCCGGCAGCCGGGGATAGACGGCTTCGCGGAAGTCGGCCTCCTGGAGGGCGAGCTGCGACAGGCCCTCGGCGTCACCCTCAGCCAAGAGTTCCAGCGCCTGACGCGCCGCTTCTTCCGGCGCATCGAAGAGGACGCCACCGACCGGCGGGGTTACGACGTCTCTGGTGGCGGGAAGCGCTTCCGACGCGCCGGCAAGCGCCGCCGGCGCCGGCGCATCGCTCGGTCCACAGCCGGAAACGAGGAGGGCGGTCGCCGCCAGGACGGCCGCTGCTCGTGGGAACGTGGGGCCGCACCGAAAGCGGCGCGGCCCGGTGTTCATTGCGCGCAGGGGGTCAGTTCTGGGCGAAGGTGGTCCAGCCCAGGAACCAATCGTCGTCGGGGCCGCAGGCGCCCGCGTAGGTGACCGGATCGAAGAACCCGTCCGCCGGCGGAACGGCCACACCGGCGCCGATGAGCGCCGGGGAACCGGCCATTGGCCGGCAGTCGAGCGCTTCGTGGTTGTAGGGATCCGCCAGCATCGGGTCCACCTCGACGAGAAGGGTGGAGGCGGCCGCGAAGTCCTGGGTGGAGAAGGCGGGCGCCGGGTCCTCCCCGGCGTCGTCGTCGAAGCTGCCCTCGAGGTTGTTGTAGAAGATCGAGTTCTTCACGACCAGCGTTCCGTCCCCGGCCAGGGCGTAGGTGGCGGCGTTGTCGATGTCCAGTCCGGTCTCCTTGAAGCCGATCACGATGGAGTTCGCGATCTCGGTCGAGGTCCCCTCCCGGAGCAGGATGCCGATGTCGCTCTCGTCCCCCTGGTCCGTGTCCGGGTCGCCGATCAGAGTGAGGTTGTAGAGCGTCGGGCTGGAGCGCGGCGTGAGGTCGTTGTTCTCGCCGTTGTTGTCGGCTTCGATCCCCTGGTCGGCGTCGTCACCGCGTTGCTGGGCGATCCAGAACTGGCCGCGGCCGGTCCAACCGTCGGTCCAGTCGAAGCTGTCGTCGGCGATGCCGGTGCAGATGACGTGCTTCGCATCCACGGTGCCGCCGAAGAACTCGACGCCGTCGTCCTTGTTGAAGTGCACCTGGACGTAGTCCACTTCCGTGCCGTTGCCGACGCCCTGGAAAGCGATTCCGTTCAACTCGTTGTCGGGGCTGAACTCGGTACCCGCGAACTCGACGCGCACGTAGTTGAGGACGCCGCTGCTGTCGGCGGGATTGTCACCGCCGTAGGCGCCGGTGTCTCCCTCTCCTTCACCTTCGCCGCCGGGAATGTTCAGGGGAGCGTTCCCGTTGATGATGAGCCCTCCCCAGTCGCCCCGGGCGCGCTCTCCTTCTGCCTGGTCGCTCGTCATGACGATCGGCGCATCCGCGGTACCCATGGCCATCAGCGTGCCGCCGCGCTCCACGACGAGCGTGCCGTTCGTGGCGCTGTCGCCGTAGATCCGGGTGCCGGACTCGATCGTCAGCGTGACGCCCTCGGGCACGAAGACCGCCCCCTTGAGGATGATTTCGGTAGCGGCCACCCAGGTGGTGTCCTCGGTGATCTCGCCTTCCACCTCCATGGTGGCCGGCGGTTCCGCTGGCTCAGGCGACGGCGCTGGAGCGGGCGCCGGGGCGGGCGCCGGCGTGGTGCTGGATCCTCCATCGTCGCAGGCAGCGAGACCGAGCAGGGACGCTGCCAGGAGGACGGCAAGAACGGTGAGTTGTGTGCGCATGAGGGAAGCCTCCTTCCAGATTTGCTTGCGCGTGAGGGCCCCGGTTCCGGCGGTGTCGTTGCTGCTGAACTGGCCTGCTGAACCGGACCCGGGCTTTTCTGACTGGACGCGGTCAGTAGACCGCGTAGGAAACGCTCAGCGAGAACGAACGGCCCAGGCTGAAGACCCGTTGGACCCGGCCTCCCTGGGTGAATTCGTGCTCGGAGTCGAGGATGTTGTCGAAGGCCGCGCGCAGGTTCCAGGCCGCGAACCGCTTCTGGAAGACGGCGTCGAGCACACCGCGGCCGGACTCGTAGATGTCCGGCATCCCGAGCGATCCCACGTCCACGATCCGGTCGCCGAAGTAGTTGTAGAGGACCCGGAAACTGCCCGCGATCTTGGGGATGTCCATGTCCACGCTGAGGTTGAAGACGTGGGCCGACTGCCCCGCGAGCGGCCGGTCGAGGCTCGTCTGGACCTGACCGGCCACCTGGTCCAGTTCGATCGCGGAGTTGACGAAGGTGTAGTTCGCGGAGCCCATGAACCGGCCGAACCGGCGCCGGCTTTCGACTTCGACTCCGGTGTTGCGGGCGCCGCGGGCGTTGGCGAACGAGGTCCTGAGCTGCGCGGTGGGCTGCACGATCCGTTCGATGGGATTCGTGAAGTCCTTGTAGAAGCCGCTGATGGCGAGCACCTCGCCGGCGCCCGGGAAGGTCTCGATCCGCAGGTCCACGTTCTTGATGAGCGCGCGTTCGAGGTTCGGGTTGCCGACCACCGCGCGGCCACCGACCACGTCGGTGAACTCGAAGGGCGCCAGTTCCCGGAACTCGGGACGGTTCACCGTGTGGCTGTAGCCGCCTCGCAGGTTCGTACGCTCCGAAAGGGCGTACACCATGTTGAAGCCGGGAAGCACATCCGTGTTGTTGAGCGCCGCCCTGATGGTCTCGCCCGCCGTCGAGAAGGGATCGAAGGTGTCCACCAACTGTTCGGACCGTTCTACCCGCGCGCCTCCGATGATCCGGAGATTGCGGCTGATCGGCAGATCCAGCAGTCCGTAGAGCGCCGAGATCGTCTGCTCCGCCGTGTAGGTGTCGGTCGGGCGCGTCTCTTCTTTCAACTCATAAGACGTACCGATGTTCTCGGGGGTGAAGATCTGCTCCGGCGCCAGCGTGAGGTTCGCCGGCCTCCCCCGCGGCGTCATCCGGAAGCGGCGGGAATTGAAGTCCCGCTCCCGGAGGGTGATCTGCGGGCCGATCTTGATCATCGCCGGCAGGTCGCTCCACTGGGTGAAGAACGAACTCCAGTCGACCCCCAGGTCAACGACCTCGTCGTCGAGTTCGTTGAACATCCGGAACCCGCTCTGCGACTCGTCGGCGAGGACGAACGCGCTCACGGACGGGCTGTACTCGTAGAGCGTCTCCCGGAGATCCGGTTCGTCCCGCGTCGCCCGCGAGAGGTTCGCATTCCACTCCAGCTTGCTGGAACCCAGGGAAGCGAACAGGTGCTCCCCCGATAGCCGCGAGGAAAAGATGCTCTCCTCTACCCAGAAGAGCCGGGTGTTCCGGATCTCTTCGCCGACGTCGTTGTTGTAGCCCTGAAAGATCCGGGCTTCGTTCTTCGAACTGTGGGTGTAGAAGTTCTCGAGGGCGACCCGGTGATTCCCCGTGAACCTGTAGGCCAGGTTCCCCACCAGGCCGGTCGAGGTCTTCGAGGTGGTGACGTCGAAGTCGTAGTCGTTCTGGACCTCCAGGTCGCCCTGGGAAACCGCGAAGAACGTCCGATCCTCGCTCTGGTTCTGATGGTCCTGCGACCAGGTCGCGCTGAAGATCGCCCCCAGCCGGTCCCAACTGTTGCCGGCGACAAGGCTGTAGGACTGGCTCTGGCCGACCTGTCCGGTTTCCGGAGTCCAGACGTTCGCAAAGGACTCGCCCATGGTCTCGAGTTCGGCCGGAGTGAACCCGGCGCTCGTGAAGCGGCTGGTCCGGACCACCTTGGCATCCGGGATCGCGGCGGGAAGGCTCCGGGTGCCGTCGTCGAACCCCAGCCAGTCCCGTCCGCCGCCGGGATAGATCAGGCCGTCCCCGAACGTCGTCCGGGTGTTGTAACCCTGCGACATGGAGAAGTTCATCACCGGCTCCGCCGGGAACGAGAGGGGATCGATTTCGACCAACCCGCCCGAGAAGTCGGCGGGCTTGTCGGGGAGGTACGACTTCACCACCGAGACGCTCTCGATCAGCCCGGTCGGGAAGAGATCCAGCGGGACCACCCGCTTGTCGGGCTCGGTGGTGGGAAGCACCGCACCGTTCAGCGTCGTGTTGGAGTAACGCTCGCCCAGGCCGCGGACGAATACGTACTGGTTGTCCACCACGGTGAGCCCCGTGAGCCGCTTCATGGCGGACGCTGCGTTCGAGTCCGCGTTCTCCTTCATTTCCTCGGAGGCCAGGTTGTCGGTGATGGCCGCTGACTTCCGGCGCTCGACGAGTTGGGCTTCGGCGGTGAAGAGCTCGGGCTCGATCGCCTCTCCGGTTACCACCACCTCTTCCGCGAAGCGCTCCATGGTGAGCGCGACTTCGACGCGGGTGGTAGCTCCGGGCAGGACTTCGACCGCAACGATGACCTCCTCATACCCGGAGAAGCTGACCCGGATCTCGTGGGCGCCGGCCGGGAGGGACAGCGAGAACGCGCCGTCAAGCTCCGAATAAACCACCTCGTTCGTGGCCACCACCGTGACCGGGGCGCCCGGGAGCGTCATGGCGTTGAAGCTGTCGCGCACCAATCCGGCCACCCGGCCGGCGTCTTCCTGGGCGGCGGCGCCGGAGACGGGCAGCATCCCGAGCAGCAGACTCAGGAGTGCCGGCTGGAGGTGCGACCGGCGCCGGCCGCTCGAGAAGGAACGCTTCAGGGAGACAGGACTGCTAACGCCGTCTCGGGTACAGGAATGCGGCTCTGACATCGAGGGGGGATTGTCGGAACCCCTTGTTGCCCCAGCTTGAAGCCCGCAAAAACTTCACCGCAACATCCCGAAACGGGGAATGAACCGGCGTTGAACCGACTGTGAATGCCGGCGTCCCGCGGGGGCGCGACCGCACGGGTCACCGCGCCCGGATCGGTGGTGCGCCCGTCTGGTTTTCCTGCTGACGACGTTGCGGGCCCGAAGCCCGCGCGCCTCAGTTACGGCGGGGGTTTTGGAAGTCGAAGAGCCACTGGAACAGAAGCAGCAGCTCGTGGTCGGCCACCGCACCGAAGCGGTAGCGGTAGTCGGCGGACAGGTGCGTCATGTTCCACGGGAGTTCGTAACGCGTCCCGGTGACGATGTAGCTGGAGTGGCCAGGGGCCTCCACCGGACCGTGGTTCGTTTCGGCGCCGAACTCGCCCATCGCCCAGATGCCCTGGGGGAAACGGTGGCGGAACCGGGCGAACCCGCCGAAGTGTTCCCGCCCGAATTGCTCCCGGCGGAAGGCCGCGCCCCGAAAATCGCGGCTGCCGTCCGTTTCGCCTTCCAGGTAGAAGCCCGTCTGCCGCCGCGGGGTCAGCGCGTCGTCGGGACCGTCCCGCCCCTCGTAGTGACCGGCGTCGACCAGTAGGGACGCCCCACCGAGGTCGAAGGTGCGGCCGACGCTCCCCAGCACGTCCTTCCAGGAGTTGTCCTCGGCCTCGTAGCCGCTGCCCTGGACGACGTGTAGCCGTGCGTTGTAAGCCCCTCGATCGAGGAACATGAAGATGCCCGTCTCGCGGGACCGGGTGAGCCTGGCGCCGACGGCCGCCTGAATCGTCTGGCGGGAGTGAGACGACTCGGTGAACTCACCGAACCACGCGAGGGAACTGCGTCCCGCCCGAATCTGAAGCCCGCCGCCCACGTCGAACTGCATCCAGAAATCGTGCATCCGGGTCTTGCCGAGGTCATAGGTGACGTTGGTCAGAATCCGGTTCCCGATCTGCGTCTTGCTCCAGAGAGAGAAACTGCTGATCGACGGATCGCCGAGATCTCCGGCCTCGTCGAGTACCCGGCCGCGGAACCGGACATTCATGTCTACGAACGGGGCCGCACCGGCGCCGCTCTGCCCGGTCTCGGAGGAGTCGCCATCCGGCGCGTCAGTCTCCGTCGGCTCTTCGACGACCGCGCTGCGCTCGTCCTCGCCCTCTTCCGCCGCCGCGAGTTGCGCCGCGGCCAACAGGGATCCGACCGCTGCGGTCTCCGAAGGCCTCCGTTTCTGTTGGCCTGTCTGTTGGGCCGTCTGTCTGGAATCTTGCTGAAGAGCCGTGCCCGAAGGCGCTCCTCCGGCGAACGCTATTCCGGCCGCCCCCCAGAACGCGAGCGAAAGACAAAGCGAGCGGAAGAGCGATGCGCGCCGCAGCGCCAAAGCGAGGGACGATGTCGCGCCGCGAGAGCGGCCGCGGCGCCCGCTGCAATGCAGCCCCGTCATGGGGCAGGATTTTGTTTCTCGTGCGTTACATGGATTTGAACTGTTCTTGATTCAATAATCACGATCCCATGAACATCAGCGGACAAAACATGAAGACATCGTGAATTCTGATTTCGCGTTCGTGACGCCGTTCGTGAACCGATAACAGCGTCGAAACAAATCGCGCGGTCGCCGGTCGGGTCCGCGCCAGGCCGGTCAGTGGTCGTCGCGGATCGGATCCGCCGGATAGACCCCCAGAATCCGGACCGACCGGGAGAAGAAGCGGAGTTCTTCCAGCGCCTTCGCGACCGCGGAGTGCTCGGGATGGCCGGCCACGTCACAGTAGAACTGGGTCGAGGTGAACGAGCCGTCGAGCATGTAGCTCTCGAGCTTTTGCATGTTCACTCCACCCGTCGCAAACCCACCCAGCGCCTTGTAGAGCGCGCCCGGGAGATTGCGCACCTGAAACACGAACGTGGTGATCGCCTCGGCGTCGCGGGGAACCGTGACCGGCTCCCGGGCCATCACCAGGAACCGGGTGACGTTTCGGGCGACGTCCGCAATGTCCGGCGCCAGGACCGCGAGCCCGTGAATCCCTGCCGCCAGCGCCGAGCCGACAGCCGCCTTCGTGGGATCTTCGCTCTTCGCGATCAGGATCGCGGCCCCCGCGGTGTCCGCCTCCGCCACGGGGCGGAAGCGTCGGCCGCGGATGAACTCCCGGCACTGGGCGAGCGCGTGGGGGTGGCTGTGGACAGTCCGGATTCCGCCGAGTCTGGCTCCGGGCAGCCCGAGAAGCTGGTGCCGCACCCGCTGAAAGGTCTCGCCGACGATCTGGAGACTGGATTCGGGCAGGAGGTGATGGATGTCGGCGACTCGCCCGGCGACCGAGTTCTCGATGGGGATCATCGCGAGGTCCGCGCGTTCCTCCGCCACTGCCGCGAACGCATCCTCAAAGCTCTCGCAGGCCATGGGCTCGTGATCCGGATACCGCTCGCGGCAGGCCAGGTTGGAGTACGAGCCGGGGTATCCCTGAAACGCGATCTTCGGTTCGGACATGGCGAGCGGCCTTCAGCAGGCACGCGACTGTATCCGCAGGCTGCTCACGAATGCATGCGCCCCGGGTGTGTACGATCTCCGCGCGGCCGTGAAACACATCCTGGTCATCGAGGACGATCCGGACATCGTCGAGCTGCTGCGTTACAACCTGGAGCGCGAGTCCTACCGCGTCACGTCCGCCGTTACCGGCTCCGAGGGGCTGGCCGCGTTGCAGCGGGAGCGGCCGGATCTGGTGATCCTGGACCTGATGCTGCCGGAGATCAGCGGCTTCGAGGTGTGCCGGCGTCTCAGGAAAGACCCCGAAACCGGGGACCTTCCGGTGATCATGCTGACCGCCCGGAGCGAAGAGGCCGACGTGATTGCCGGCATCGAACTCGGAGCCGACGACTACATCAAGAAGCCGTTCAGTCCCCGGGAGTTGGTGGCGCGCGTGGGAGCCGTCCTGAGACGGGCGGCACCCGTGGAAGCGCCGGCCCCCTCCATCGAGGATGGAACTCTCGAATTCGGCGACCTGACGATCGATCCGGCGTCACACCAGGTGCAGCGCGCCGGCGAGGATCTCCCGGTGACACATCTCGAGTTCAAGCTGCTGCATTACCTGGCGTCCCGTCCGCGTCGCGTCTTTTCCCGCGAACACCTCCTCGATCGCGTATGGGGCCGCGAGAAATACATCACCCTGCGCAGCGTGGATGTCTACGTGCGGCGGCTGCGCCAGAAGGTTGACGTGTCCGGGAACCCCTCGCTGCTGAAGACGGTTCGAGGCGCCGGGTATCGCTTCGAACCACCGCCTTGAAGCCGAAGGCGCCGGAAGACCCGCCGCGAGGCTGGCGACTCCGCCGGCCGTCACGGCTCGCTCTCCGCCTGACGGCGGCGAGCCTGCTCGTCGCGCTGGCCGCGCTCTTTGCGGTGCTTGCCACCACCGCACAGGTCGTGCGGGACAGCGCCCTGGAATCCACCTTCGCGGATCTGGACGGAGTTGCCGAAATCGCGCTCGCGAACCCTCCAGAGAACAGCTCCGTCGAGAGCCTTCGGGAATGGGCCGTGACCTTCGCGTCCTTCGAGAGTGATGCGGATGGCCTCACTCCGACACGGCGGGAAAGACGGATGACGCTCGTGGCGGACGATGGGATCGTGCTCGCGGACTCCCACGACGATCCGGGAGCCATGGACAACCATCGGGACCGCCCCGAGATCATCGCCGCTTTCGCCCGCGGCTACGGGCGGTCGCAGCGCTTCAGCGACACCCGGGGCGAGGACCTCACCTACGTGGCGGTCAGGCTGCCGTGGAGTCCGGACACGGTGCTGCGGGTTTCCGAACCGGTCGTTCAGATCGAGGAGACGGTGGGAGCCATCCTGACTCCGGTGATCGTGGTGACGGTGCTCGCCTTCATCGTGGCGGCCGCTTTGTCTTTTGGTTTTTCCGCCCGTTTCGGCGAGCGGATCGTTCGACTCCGCCGTTTTTCCGAGCGGGTGGCGCGCGGTGACTTCGCCCCCGAGAACACATCCCTCGGAATGGATGAACTCGACCAGTTGCTCGCCTCCCTCAACCAGACGGCCAGGGAACTGCAGCGCAGCTTCCAGTCCCTGACCGCCGAGAAGAACCAGGGCGCAACCATCCTTTCGAGCGTGGCCGAAGGCGTGGCGGTCGTGGATGAAGACCTGCGTATCCAGTACATCAACGGCGCCTTTCGCGAGGTGCTCTCCCTCCCGGGGGAGTCGTGGCGGGACTACCGCGGGCGGCACGTGGGGCAGGTTCTCGAAAAAAAGCGTCTCCTCAAGATGGTGCGGGCGGCGATGCGGGGGAAGTCCGACGAACGGGAAATCTCGCTCAACGAGCGGGAGGTGCTGGTCCGCGCCGCCCCCATCCGTTCGATGGAGTCCGAGCCGGCCGCCGTTTCGGCAATCGGCGCCAACGGCTCGACGGGGTCCGACCCCGCGGGCGCCGTCCTGGTGCTGCTGGACGTGACCCGGATCCATGCGCTGGAGCGGGTGCGGCGCGATTTCGTGGCCAATCTGTCCCACGAGTTGAAGACCCCGTTGACGGCCATCCGGGGTTTTTCGGAGACGCTGCTGGACGGCGACCTCGACGACAACGTCCAGCATCGACGTTTCCTGGGGATCATCCGGCAACACGCCATCCGGTTGTCACACCTCACGGAAGACCTGCTGCGGCTCGCCCGGATCGAAGCCGGAAAGCTGGAGGCGCGGCCCGCCGTCGTGCGGGTCGCAACCGTCGTCGAGCCGGTGCTCGAATCGGCGCGGATGAAGGCGGAGGCGCGCACCCTCGCAGCCACGGTTCCCGAGGACGGGGTTCAGGTCGAAACGGATCCGGCGCTGCTGACGGAAATCCTCGAGAACCTGGTGGACAACGCCATCCGGTACTCGGCCGCGGACGGACGCGTTGAAATCAAGACGACCTGCAGCGACGGTGAAGTGCTTGTTTCCGTCATCGACGACGGGGTCGGCATCCCGAAGGCTCACCTGAGCCGTATCTTCGAGCGCTTCTACCGGGTGGACGCTGCCCGCTCCCGAGCGGCCGGCGGGACCGGGCTCGGTCTGGCGATCGCCAAGCACACGGTCGAGGTCCTGGGCGGCCGGATCGAGGTCAAGAGTGCTCCGGGCAAAGGATCCCGGTTCACGGTCGTCCTGCCGGCGCCGCCCCCGGAACTTCGGCTCCCCGAGATTGCCGCCTCCGAATCCGCCGGGGTCGATCACGCCTCCCCACCGTAGGCGCCGTACCGGTGCCAGGTTCCGCGGACAGTCCGAACTCGAGATCGCCACGGAGCGGGTCCACGCGGACGAGCTGCGCCTCGAGGGCGTCACCGATCCGGAAACTGCGACCCGTCGCCGGGCAGCGGAGCGAGTAGTCCTGCCGGTGGAAGCGGAAGCGGCCACCGGTGAGCAGCGCCATCGGCACCGTCCCCCGGGCTGGAATCCCGTCGAGCTCGATGGCGAGACCGAAACGGCCCGTTTCGGAAACCCGGGCGGGGAAGGCGTCGCCGAGCCGGCCGGCGAGAAGCCGCGCGATGCGGCGTTCGACGAGCTGCCGCTCTGCCGCTTCCGCGCGGCGCTCGGTCTCGGAGCACGCCGTGGCGAGCGCCGACAGCGTCTCGGGATTCGGATCCCTGAATGATCCGTTTTCCGCGGCGGCGAGCGCCCGATGCGCCACCAGGTCCGGATACCGCCGGATCGGCGAGGTGAAGTGCGTGTAGTCCGGCAGCGCCAGCGCAAAGTGTCCCTGCGCGCGGGGCGAATACACGGCCTTCTGCATCGCCCGGAGCAGCTTCCGCCGCAGGAAGGCCGCTTCGGGACGGCCTTCGATCCGTGCGAGCAGCCGGGCGCAGTGGACGGGACGGAGCGGTCCCCCGGAGACGCGCAGCCGTTCGCCGAAACCGGCCAACAGGTCCTCGAAGGAATCGATCCGCGTCTCGTCGGGAGCCGCGTGCACCCGGTGGAGAGCTGGCGTGCCACTGCTGCGCAGCCGCTCGGCTACCGCCTGGTTGGCGAGCAGCATGAAGTCCTCGACAAGCCGGTGGGCATCGTTTCTTTCGGCGTAGCGGGCGTCCACCAGGTTTCCGTCGGTATCGGCGATCACCACCGGCTCGGGCAGATCAAGGTCCACGGCTCCCCGGCCGGCGCGCGCCCGGGCGAGGAGTGCGGCGGCGCGCCCCATGGTCCGGACCGCCGCCCCAATGGGGCCGGAGTCCTTACCCGCCAGGAGACGCGCTCCATCCTCGTAGGACAGCCGGGCGGCGCTCCGGATCACGCTGCGGTAGAAGCGGGCGCCCCGGAGCAGCCCGTCGGGGCCGATGCGCAAAATCGCCGATTGGACCAGCCGGTCCACGTCGGGGAATAGCGAGCAGATTCCGGAAGAAAGGGCTTCGGGGAGCATCGGAACGGCGCGCTCGGGGAAGTAGGCAGAGGTCCCCCGCCGGGCGGCCTCTTCGTCCACCGGTGTGCCCGGCGGGACGTAGTGGCTCACGTCGGCGATGTGTACGCCGATCTCGAAGCCGCCTCCGGCCAGTCCTAACGCCTCGATGGCGTCGTCGTGGTCCCGTGCGTCTTCGGGATCCATGGTCAGGATCAGACGGCCGCGGAGGTCCTCGCGTCCCTCGATCTCGCCGGCCGATACCGCCGCCGGCGCGGCCTCGGCCTGGGCGAGCGCCGCGGGCGGGAAGTCGTCCTGAATCCCGTATTTCGCGAGAACGGCAAGCAGTTCCGCCCTCGGTTCGTCCGCGGCCCCGAAGACCGATGCGATCTCTCCGATGACCGGCCGCCCCGGGGCGGGGAAACGCCGGATGCGCACCTCCACGAGGTCTCCAGAGCGGGCGCCGCCGGACGGGATGACGATCTCGCGCGCCCACTGGCGGTCCCAGACCGCAACCGTTCGCTCGGGGGTGACCAGGCCGACGACGTTCGCGGTCCGCCGGCTGACCACGCGGACGACCGCACCCTCCAGCCGGCCGCGCCGGGTGCGGAAGGATGGCTCGACCTCCACCAGATCCCCAGGCAGGGCTCCGCCCAGCCGGCTGCGGGTGATGTGGATGTCCTCCGTGGCTCCGGAACCCTCCGGGATGACCCATCCGTCACCCTCCGAACGGCCCTCGAAACGCCCCGTCACCAGGCGGGATGGGGACGGCTTGGCGGAGTGCCTGCGCCCTCGGTGGCGGCCTCTTTCGCGCCCGCTGATCCTGCCCACGGACTGTTAGAATCGCACGCTCCGCGGGCCGAAGTGGCGGAACGGCAGACGCGCTGCGTTCAGGGCGCAGTACTCCTTGCGAGTGTCAGGGTTCAAATCCCTGCTTCGGCACCGCGCGGGTCGGACCCGGGGGTGGGGCGGCCCGATGCGTTCAGGGCTCACCGTCAAACCTCACCAAGCGTGCGCCCCACCCCCGGGTCCGAGCGGCGCTTCGCGCCTCGAATCGGAACTCGCCGCATTACTTGGTACCCGGCTGAACCATAAACGCCGTCCAGGACGGCGGCGAGTTCCGATTCGCGCTGTTCTTTTTTGTGAAAGGGGGGCCAGCCCCCCTTTCACACTTTCCCCCCGAATTCGGCCGACAGCGAACAAAGTCCGCTGCCATTTGTTTTTCGCTCGTTCAGGCAGGACAACGGCCGGTACCCGCTGGCCACAGGCAGAGCCCACGACAACCTCCGCCACCGCACTGACGGCTTGGAACGCCGGCTTCAGCCGGCACCCGCGGCCCGAGAGGGCCGCGGAAAGTGCAATCTCACTCTCTTGCGCAGCCGAAACGCCTCGGAGCACCCGACCCGGGGGTGGGGCGGCCCGATGCGTTCAGGGCTCACCGTCAAACCTCACCAAGCGTGCGCCCCACCCCCGGGTCCGAGCGGCGATTCGCGCTGTTCATTCTTGTGAAAGGGGGGCCAGCCCCCCTTTCACACTTTCCCCCCAAAATCGGCAAGCAGCGAACACGGTTCGCTGCCATTTTGTTTGTCCCCCGTCCAGGTGGAACAACGGCGGGGGCCCCCACCGGGAGGACTGGCCGCTGGGCCCAGCCCAGCGGACCGCGCAATCTCACCCTCTTGCGCAGCCAAAACGGCTTGGAACGCCGGCTTCAGCCGGCACCCGCGGCCCGAGAGGGCCACGGAACCAGACAACCCCACCCTCCTCGACAGCCCACCCGGTACGGGACCGCCCGACCTCCGGTCGGCACGCGGCCCGCAGGGCCGCAACCGCGGTAATCCCATCCCCTTCACAGCCACAAGGCCTGGAACACCAACCTCCCGGGCAGCTCTCCCGCTGCGGAGGTCTACCCCGGCGCCACGCGCTACGAAAACACGTAGAGGAGCGTTGTTCCACCCGGAGCCCCGTCCAGCAACAACACGATGCGCCCCGGACCGTCGCCGTAGCCCCGGCGGTAGAGATCACGGATGGGAGTCAGGTCGAACTCGTAGTCCTGGGTCAGCCAGGCTTCACAGGAATCCCCATTCGCGTCGTGCGCGACCGACACCCGCAACTGCACCGGGAATGACTCCAGGAAGACCCCGGAAGCAACAAGCGTGACCTCATGACGCCCGCAACCTCCGGCGTAGGAGAGGTTCAGCGTCAGGGTGTCACCGGCAACGGCGGCGTCGTTCAGGACGAAAGGGTCCTGGCCCCAGCGCTGAGGCGTTTCGGACACGACGACGGCGCCGGAACGGGGTCCCGCCGGGGGGACGTCATCAACCGAGATCCCGATGGGGGTGTCCAGCCCGCCCTGGCCGCAGGCCGCGAGGGCGGCGGCTCCCAGAACCAAGACCCGCAAGCGCAAGGAACTCTCCGGGCCGGTCGTCCGCGCCGGCAAGACGGGTTGGCAGGAACCCAGGTCAGTTCTCCTGCTCTTCCTCCTCGCCGCGCAAGGTCGGGTACTCGATGCCGAGTTGCTCAAGGTAGGTGTCGTAGGTCTCCGGGTCGTAGTAAAACGGCCGCATCGCTTCCCGGAACGAACCCATCCGGTCTTCGTTCAGGTGGATCGCCGGAGGATCGTCCGGACCGATCAGCGGCGTGTACCGGTGCTCAGCGGTCTGCCCCGCAAAGTACTCCTTCGCCGCTGGCACGAGTGCGGGGTCGAGGAGAAGATCCATCAGCGTCATCGCGATCACTCGGGCGCCGGCGGTCGCTCCCTTGTGGGCGATCGGGGTCGCCATGGCGACCCCGTTGGCCCAGTGGTGACCCGGCCCACCCGGGATGTTGGACGGGAAACGCAGGGTCACCGTCGGAACGGCCCACGAGATGTCCCCGATATCGTCGGAGCCGCCGCCTAGCCGCGGCGGCTGCACCGGCCCGCCTATCTCTCCGAGTTCCATCGCGAGCCCCTGCTCCTCGACCCCGAGCTCCCGCTGGAGTCCCCTGGCCAGAGCCTGGTCGGCCGCGCTCCATTCGGGGAGGCCCACCCGCTCGATATTGGCCCACACCGCCTCGGCCACCGGCTTGTTGAAGTGGCGCGGGTAGGCATGGCCCAGGATGCGCCATGACACCTCGGTCGAGGTCATCGCGGCGGCGGCCTGCGCCATCGTGTTTCCCAGCTCGTAGAGCTCCTTCATCCCGGACTGCTCGAGCTCCCGGAAGTAGTACCAGACCGAAGCCAACTGGGGCACCACGTTCGGCTGGTCCCCGCCGTTCGTGATGATGTAGTGCGAACGGTGCGGCAGGCGCAGGTGCTCGCGCTTGACGTTCCACGCCATGTTCATGATCTCGACCGCGTCGAGCGCGCTGCGGCCGCGCCACGGCGCCCCCGCCGAGTGCGCCGATTCGCCGGTGAAGGTGTATTCGACCGAGACGAGGCCGTTGCCCCGGCCCTGTCCCCAACTCACCGAGAACTGGTTCGAGACGTGGGTGAAGATGCAGATGTCCACATCCTCGAAGTAGCCGTCGCGAATGAACCACGCCTTCGTGCCCACGAGTTCCTCCGCGACCCCCGGCCAGATCACGATGGTGCCGGGAAGTCCCTCGCGCTCCATCACTTCCTTCGCCGCCAGGGCGCCGGCGATGATCACCGCCTGCCCCGAGTTGTGGCCCTCACCGTGCCCGGGAGCTCCTTCGACGAGCGGGTCGTGGTAGGCGACCCCCGGCTTCTGCGACGCCTTGGGAATCCCGTCGATGTCGCTGCCGAGCGCGATCACCGGCGAACCCGAGCCCCAGCGAGCCATCCAGGCGGTCGGGATGCCCGAGATCCCCTCCTCCACCTCAAACCCGTTCTCCCGGAGGATCTCGGTGAGGTAGCGGGAGGTCTCGAACTCCTGAAAGCCGAGTTCGCCGAAGCTGAAGATGGAGTCCACCATCACCTGAACCAGCTTGGCCCGCTCGGCGGCGCCCTGGTCGGCGACCGGACGCAGGGTCTCAAGATCCTGAGCCGCGAGCGGCGCGGCAAGGAGCAGGGCAATCAGGGCTTGGGACAGTCGGGGCATCACGGAAACCTCTCTTCGGCCGCGCCGCCGATTCCGGCCCGCGGACCGGCGATTCTACCGGCGGAACAACGGCCGAAAGCCGACAGTCCCACACTGCTAAGCTCCCGCCGCCAGGAGGCTAAGGCGCCGCTGCGAAAGTGGCGGAACTGGTAGACGCGCTGGATTTAGGATCCAGTGGGGTAACCCGTGGGGGTTCGAGTCCCCCCTTTCGCACCAGCCCGCTCCTCCCCATCCTTGAGTCTGAGCAGCGAATCCGTGGACAACCCCGCCCCTTCGGAACCCGGGAACGGACCCGCCGGCCAGGCCGCGGCCGGCGAACCCCTCCGCCCGCCGTTCCCGGAAAAGGACCGCATTCCGGACCTGGCCTTCACGCTGGACGAGGAGGGCCAGTCCCGGCGCGCGATCGAAGTCACGATTCCGGCTGCCGCCTTCGAGGAAGCGGTCCAGAAGGAACTGCGGCGGATCCGGCAGAAGGCTCACCTCCGCGGGTTCCGCAAGGGCAAGGCGCCCAGGGAGCGGATCGAACTCCTGTACGGAAACGAGGCGACCGAAGAGGCCATGAGCCGGCTGCTGGGGCGGGCAACCAGGCAGAGCCTCCACGAGCTCAATGTCCAACCGCTGGACGTTCCGAAGGCCACCCCGGAGGAGGCGACCCGGGGCAAACCGCTCGTCGCGAAGCTTCGCTTCAGCGTGTGGCCCGAGGTGGGGTCGGTCGACTTCGAAGGGATCAAGGCCACCACCCGGGACGCTTCGGTGACGGAATCGGACATCGGAGAAACGCTGGAGCACCTGCGGATGGAGCGGGCGCAGCCGGGACCGATCGAGGGGCGCGGCATTCAGGACGGCGACTTCGTGGTCGGCGACCTTCAGGAATCGAGCACCATCGAGACGGGTGGATCGCCGGCTCCACGGGTCACGAAGGATGTGCCCCTCAAGGTGGGAAGCGAGGCGTACCACGCGTCGCTGCATGAGGCGCTGCAGGGCGCCGGCGAGGGAGACACCGTGGTGGCGACCGCGAACTTCGGCGAAGAATCTCCGGACCGTGAGCGCGCCGGACGGTCGATTCGGGCTGCGTTCACGATCAAGCAGGCGAGAACGCCGGTCCTCCCCGCTCTCGACGACGCCTTCGCGCGGGAGCTCGGCGCGGACTCGCTGCTCGCCCTGCGCGGCGACATCCGGGACCGGCTGAGGAAACGTGCCGATCAAAAGGAACGCCGCGAAGTCGCGGACCAGCTCGTGACGGCGCTTCGCGAGAAGAACCCGGTGGAACCCCCCGAGCCGCTCGTCGAGCGGGATCTCGACAACCGCGTGCGGATGCTCGCGAACAGCATGATGCAGGGCGGGATGCCCGCCGAGCAGGTGCGCTCCGAACTGGAAAAACACCTGGACACGCTGCGGGCGGAGTGCGAGAAGACGGTCGCCTCCACGATCCTGGTGGACGCGCTGGCCGACCAGCAGGGAATCGAAACGACCGAGGAAGCCGTCGAGCAGCGGCTCGAGCAGGAAGCCACGGCCGCCGGCAAGACTCCGGCGGCGCTCCGGGCCGCCATGGAAAAGGACGGGCGGCTCGAACAGATCCGCACCCAGCTCCGGCGCGACGCCGCGATTGATTTCCTCAGACAGCGCGCGGAACTTACGCCGGCGCAGGAATAGCCGAGAAACATCGGCGCCGACAGTGACGGTTTCTGACGGCGCGACCTCGTATGCTCACGCGAACTGACCAGCCCCGGCAAGACAACGAGGAAGAAACCACCGTGATTCGAGACCAGATCCTGATCCCGCACGTCATCGAACAGACCGGGCGCGGGGAACGCGCCTACGACATCTATTCCCGACTCCTCAAGGACAACATCGTCTTCATCGGGCAGCCGATCAGCGACGAACTCGCGAACACCGTGGTTGCCCAACTCCTCTTCCTCGAATCGGAAGATCCCGAGAAGGAGGTCTCCCTCTACATCAACTGTCCGGGGGGATCCGTGACGGCCGGCCTCGCGATCTACGACACGCTGCAGTTCATCCGGCCGGACGTGACCACCTACTGCCTCGGCCAGGCGTCCAGCATGGGGGCGATTCTGCTCGCGGCCGGAGCTCGCGGAAAGCGATTCGCGCTACCGAATGCCACCGTGATGATCCACCAGCCGCTCGGCGGCGCCCGCGGGCAGGCGACCGACATCCAGATCCAGGCCAACGAGATCGTGCGGGTCCGGGCGCGTCTCACCGAGATCCTCTCCCACCACACGGGCCGTTCGTCGGAGGAAATCGCCCGCGACATCGAGCGGGACCACTACATGACCGCTGAGGAAGCGAAGGCGTACGGGGTGGTGGACTCGGTCATCGAGCATCGCTGAGGGCGGACCGGGACGGGGCGGCGCTCGTCGCCGGACGCTGCGCGTCCCCTGCCGATCCGCTTGCATCCGGACCCCGAAAGAGGCACACTGACGCGTCAATCTGAGCGCCACTTCTATGCCCGGACTCACGGATGGACCAGCCATGAAACTTGGGAGCGCAAAGCGCTATTCCTGCGCGCTGATCGTTGCCGCAGGCACGGTGCTCGGCACCGCCGCCGCAGAACCCGCGTCCGCACCGGCGGAGACCACGCCGAACGATGCCCTGGCCAACCGGGTCGTGCGCAGCACCTGCGTCATGTGCCACAACGATCGGCTCATGACGGGCAACATGTCGCTCCAGAACTTCGACGTGGCCAAGGCGGCGGAGCACGCCGATGTCGCCGAGGAGATGGTCCGGAAGCTGCGCGCCGGAATGATGCCGCCGCCGGGCGCCCGGCGGACGGGCAGCGATTCGCTGCTGACGCTGGTGGAGACCCTCGAACATCGCCTCGACGAGGCCGCCGCGCGGGACCCCAACCCCGGAGACCGTCCGTTCCAGCGCCTGAATCGCGCGGAGTACGGGCAGGCCATTCTCGAGTTGCTGGACCTCGAAGTGGATGCCGGAGACTGGCTGCCGCTCGACCAGATGAGCAACAACTTCGACAACATCGCCGAGGCCCAGACGCTCTCGGCGACGCTGCTCGAGAGCTACCTGAACGCGGCCAGCGCGATCAGCCGCCTCGCCATCGGCCAGCGCGGCGGAAAGCCGGTGGATCACACCTACACCAACTCCCAGTACCTCTCGCAGCATCCCTGGGACCATGTCGAGGGCGCGCCCTACGGCACCCGCGGCGGGCTGGTGGTGGACCACGTGTTCCCGGCCGATGCCGAGTACACCTTCGGAGTGACGTTCACCTCGGGAGCGAACACCCGCATCGAGGACGTGGACGTTTCGATCGATGGGGAGCGGGTTTCGCTCCTGGCTTACGACCCCAATCGCCGGGTCGGAGCCGACGGGCGCGGAAGCGTCGTTACGCTGACCCGGCCGACCTTCGTCCGGGCCGGAACCAGAAAGATTGCTGCCGCCTTCATCCGGCGGCAGCACGGGCCCTACGAGGACCTGATCCGCCCCCACGACTGGTCCTACGCCGGGGGCGGTTCGGGCGGCGCGGGAATCACGACCCTGCCGCACATCCGCGACCTCATCATCACCGGCCCCTACAACGCGACCGGCCTGTCGGAAACCCCGAGCCGGCGGAAGATCTTCACCTGCCGCCCGACAGCGCCCGAGGAGGCCCGCCCCTGCGCGAGCCGGATCGTCGCGCGGCTGGGGCGCGAGGCCTACCGGAGGCCTCTCGGCGACGGAGAAGTCGAGGACCTGCTCGGATTCTTCGACGAGGGCAACGCCAGCGGCGGGTTCGAGACCGGCATGCGGAACGCGCTCGAGGCGATGCTTGCGAGCCCCCACTTCGTCATGCGCCTGGAACGGGCGCCGCTTGCGGCCGCCGACGCGCCGACCCGGGGATACCGGCTGAGTGACACCGACCTGGCCTCGCGCCTTTCCTTCTTTCTCTGGGGCTCGCCTCCGGACGAGGAACTCCAGGCCCTCGCCGAGGCGGGTCAACTGACCGAGGAAGAACTGGAACGGCAGGCGCTCCGGATGCTCGCCGATCCGCGCGCCGAAGCTCTGGGACACCGCTTTGCCGCCCAGTGGTTCCGGCTGCAGGACATGGACAAGGTCAAGCCGGACCCCAACTTCTTCCCGAATTTCGATGACAACCTCGCGGGCGCAATGCGGCGTGAGACCGAGATGTTCTTCGCCCACCTGGTGCAGGACGACCGGAGTCTCCTCGACCTCTTCCAGGCCGACTACACGTTCCTCAACGAGCGGCTCGCGCAGCATTACGGGATTCCGGGAGTGGCCGGACGGCAGTTCCAGCGCGTCCGGTATCCCGACGACACCCGCCGTGGAATCTTCGGCCACGGGAGCGTCCTGGTGCTCACCTCGCTCGCCAACCGCACCTCGCCGGTGCTCCGCGGCAAATGGGTCATGGAAGTCCTGATGGGCACCCCGCCCCCACCCCCGCCGCCCGATACCCCGGTGCTCGAGGACATCGCCGAAGTGGCGGACGGCCGGAGGCTGACCACCCGGGAACGGATGGAGATGCACGCCGCCAACCCGAGCTGCAACTCCTGCCACCGGTTCATCGACCCGATCGGCCTGTCCCTCGACAACTTCGACGTCACCGGCAAGTGGCGCATCCGTGAGAACGGCGGACCGCTGGACACCCGCGGCGACTTCTATGACGGCACGCCGGTTTCCAGCCCGGCCCAGTTGGTGGACGCCCTGCTGGTGCGCCCCATTCCGCTCGCGCGCACGTTCACCGAGAACCTCCTGGCATTCGCCATCGGCCGCCCGATGCAACCTTTCGACGGGCCGACCGTGCGGAACATCGCCCGGGCCGCCGAAGCGAACGACCACCGGATGGCGTCGTTCATCATGGGCGTCGTTTCGAGCGACGCCTTTCAACGTAAGCGGGGCGACGGTTCGTCCCCCGAAGAGACGATTCAATAGCGAGACGAATCAGTAGGAGAAGACCGAGATGTCGCTCATCACCGGAAAACACCTCCCCCGCCGGACCATCCTGCGTGGAATGGGCGCCGCTGTCGCGCTCCCTTATCTCGATGCGATGCTCCCCGCCGGCCTCGGTGGCAGCAGGGCCGAGGCGTCAGCGACGGATGTGACGCGCCTCGTCTGCATCGAGGAAGTGCACGGCCTGCCGGGCTGCAACGAATGGGGCGCCAGCCAGCACCTGTTCGCGCCGGAAAAGGTGGGACGGGACTTCAAGATGTCGCCCGATAACGCGCTCAAGCCTCTCGAGCCGTACCAGGAATACCTGACGATCGTCAGCAATACCGACGTACGGATGGCGGAGGCGTTCACCGGGCCGGAAATCGGGGGAGACCACTTCCGGTCCTCCGCGGTCTTCCTGACCCAGTCCCACCCGAAGCAGACGCAGGGCTCCGACATCTGGTGCGGCACCTCGCTCGACCAGTACTACGCCAAGCGATTCGGCCAGGCCACGCCGATGCCGTCCATGCAGCTGTGCATCGAGAATCTGGATCAGGCCGGCGGCTGCACCTACAACTACTCCTGCGCCTACACGGACTCGATCAGCTGGGCGTCACCGAACGAGCCGCTTCCGATGATCCGGGACCCGCGCGTCGCCTTCGAGATGTTGTTCGGCGCGGGCAGCACTCCCGAGGAGCGCGCCGAACGCCGGGCCACCCGCCGCAGCATTCTGGACTGGATCCTCAGCGACGTGGCCGAGGTCCGTAACGAACTCGGCAACATCGACCGCCTGCGGGTGGACCGCTATCTCGACCACGTCCGTGAAGTCGAACGGCGCATCCAGATGGTCGAGGGCTACAACAGCAGCGGCGAAACCCGGGAACTGCCGGACGCACCTCCGGGGGTGCCCGACTCCTTCACCGAGCACATGCAGTTGATGTTCGACCTCCAGGTCCTGGCCCTCGAGACCGACATGACCCGCGTGATCTCGTTCAAGACCGGGCGCGACGCGCAGAACCGCTCGTTCCCCGAGAGCGGCTCGAACTCGCCCTTCCACCCGGCGTCGCACCACGGCAACAACGAAGAGCGGATCATGGACTTCAACACGATCTGCCAGTACCGCGTGGGGCAGCTCCCCTACTTCCTGGAGCAGCTCAAGAACACGGAAGAGGATGGTGTTTCGCTGCTCGACAAGACGGCGATCATCTGGGGCTCGCCGATGGCGGACGCGAACATCCACAACCACCGGCGCGCGCCGCTGATGTTCCTGGGCCGGGCGAACGGCCACCTCACCGGCAACCTCCACGTGAAGGCGCCGGATGAGACGCCGATGGCGAACGCGATGCTCGCTCTGGTGCAGTCGCTGGGCCTCGAATTGGACTCGTTCGGCGACAGCAACGGCACCCTTCCGGTGGCGGAGCCGATCACCGACACCGACTAGCCGAACGGCCGGGGGAAAGCCAGTGCGCCCGAAGAAGAAAAGGACTACCCGTTACCTGAGCGCCGCAGCCGCGGCGCTCCTGATCGCCGGGGCCGCCATCTCCGCGCCGCCCGCGGCGGCGCCGGTGGCCGACGCCGCGCGGATTGGTGACATCGATGCGGTGCGGGCGCTCCTCGCCGGGGGCGAGGATGCGAACGCGGCCCACGGGGACGGGATGTCGGCCCTCCATTGGGCCGCCGAGCGGGGTAACCCGGCTCTGGTCGAAACCCTGATCCAGGGCGGCGCCAAGGTGGACGCGGTAACCCGCATCGGCGGTTACACGCCGCTGCACGTGGCGAGCGCCGCCGGTCAGGCGGAGGTCGTGGAGCTGCTGCTGACACACGGGTCCGACGCAACGAGCGCGCTCTCCACGAGCGGAGCCACGCCGCTGCACCTGGCCGCGACCGCCGGGAGCGTCGAAACGATCGCCGCTCTCGTCGACCACGGCGCCGAGCTGGACGCGCGGGAGAAGACCTGGGGACAGACCCCGCTGATCTTTGCCGCCGCGCGCAACCGCGTCGAGGCGATCCGCGCCTTGCTCAGCCACGGCGCCGATCCGAACGCCGCCTCGAACGTCGTGGACCTCGTGGCCGACTACGAGTTGGCCGAGGCGGCCAAGAAACGGCAGCGAGCGGTGCTCGAGGCGTTCACCGGGGGGGAAGGCGAACCGACTTCGCCCCAGGTACAGACCGCGGTCCTCGCGGCTCGGGATCTCTACCTGTCGGGAGAGGCCCCCGAAGACAAGGGCGACGAGAACGATCCGTTCGCCCGCTTCCGCCGGCCCCAACTGAAATCGAAAGGCGGCCTGACGCCCCTGCTGCATGCAGCCCGGCAGGGTTTCCACGAAGCCACCACGGCGCTCCTCGACGGTGACGCGGACGTCAATCAGGTGTCCCCGGGCGATGGCGCGACCCCGTTGCTGGTTGCGACGGTCAACGGTCAGTTCGACCTGGCGAAGATGCTCCTCGAGCGCGGCGCCGATCCCAATGTCGCCGCAACGGAGAACGGCGTAACGCCGCTGTGGGCGGCAATCAACGCCGAATGGCAGCCGCGAACCCGCTATCCCCAGCCGCAGGAGCACGACCGTCAGGAGACCACCTACCTCGATCTCATGCAGGCGCTCCTCGACGCGGGCGCCGACCCGAACGCCCGCATCACCAAGCATCCCTGGTACATGGTCTACAGCGGGTGCGGCAACTCGAACTGCGGGCTGGTAAACACCGAGGGTGCGACTGCCTTCTGGCGGGCGGCATACGCGACCGACGTGCCGGCGATGCGCCTGCTGGCCGAGCACGGCGCCGATCCCAACATCCCGACCAAGGCGCCGGAGCGGCGCCGACGCCGGGGTGGCACCGTTGCGGACAATGAGAAGAGTTCCCTCTCGGTGGTGCCGGCCGCGCCCGGTCTCTGGGTCCCGACCGACCTGACGACGATGGGGCCGGATCCGTCCGGTCTCCCCGCCTACAAAGCCGGAGGCCCGGGGGTGTACCCGATTCACGCCGCTTCGGGGGTGGGCTACGGCGAAGGCTTCGCGGGGAATGCCCATCGGCACTCGGACTCCTGGCTCGAGGCCGTCCAGTACCTGATCGAACTGGGCGCCGACGTGAACGAGCGGGACCAGAACGGATACAACTCGATTCACCACGCGGCCGCGCGGGGCGACAACGAGATGATCCTCTTCCTGGTGGAACGTGGCGGGGACGTCACTGCGGTCAGCCGGCGAGGCCAGACGACGGCCGACATGGCCAACGGTCCGGTACAGCGGGTATCGCCGATTCCGGAGACCGTGGCGCTGCTGGAGAGCCTGGGCTCGAAGAACAACCACAACTGCGTCTCGTGCTAACAGCCTGTGGCGAAACTCGCGTGGCATTCGAACCGCGATGCATCCCGGCTGAAACGCGCCGCTTTGCGGCCCTCATCGTTGCGTTGCGGTTGGAATACACCCGGTATTCCGCCCTTACGCGCCTTGTCAGCCGGGCGCCTCGCGGTTCTCGGTGCTCACGCCAGTTCCACCACAGGCTGTTGACACCCCGGTGGGCGCCTGCCCTGCTGTTGGCTGGCGCCCTTCCGGCGGCGGTTGCGGCGCAGGAAGCGCCGGAAACGACGCCGTGGATGGAGATGGCCATCGTCGGTGTCGACCCCGGCCAGGTGGCCGAATTCATCGCGGCGCAACGCGAGCTGGCGGCGCTGGAGCAGAAGGCCGGCGTGCCGTGGCGCAGCGTCAGCCGCACCGCGGTGTTCGGGGACACCTACCGGTTCGTGATCATGACGCCGCTCGCCCAGTTCGCCGGGCTGGATCGACCCGGAAGTCCCGACCCGGCGCGCACCAGCGTCGAGAGCCGCATCGAGCGGGCACTGACCAGTCACCGGACCTTCGCGCTCCGTACGACGCCAGACCTCGACAACCCGCTGCCCGAGGAGCAGGATCCAGCCCTGACGCTGGTCCAGTTGATCACGGTGGTTCCCGGCCGCGAACAGGACTACATCCGGGTCATGGCGGAGGACGTGCTGCCGCACTTCAAGGAGGCGAACATGCACCACTCCTCGGGGGCCCTGACTCTCGGCGGCGACAGCGGGTATGTCCACTTCTTCCACGTGGGGAACTTCGGCGCGCTCGACCAGGGGTCGCCGCTCGCCCGGGCACTCGGCGCGGAGGGCGCGATGGAAGTCACTTCGAAGCTCGCGGGGGTCCTCGCCCGTTCGGAGCAATGGGTCGTCCGCTACCTCCCCGATCTCAGCTTCCGGCAGGAAGCGGAAGCCGAAGGCAAGAACTAGGGGCAATCGGAACTCGCTGTCGTGCGCCCCCGGCGCACGAGGGAGTTTTCAACTGGCGCCAGTTCTCCCGGTTCGCGGGGCGAAGCGCCGGGCGCTCTCACACCTCCGTACGGCCCTGCGCCCGGGGAAGGGTTTCCGCACGGCTACAATGGCGACCGCGTGCCTGGGAAGGGAAAGAGCCGGAACGGCGGCCCCGCCGACAACCTGAGTTGCTCGTTCTGCAACAAGCAGCAGGGCTCGGTCGGCAAGCTGATCGCCGGGCCGGATCGCATTTTCATCTGTGACGAATGCGTGGCGATCTGCAACGACATCATTGCGGACAAGGGCAAGTCCACGGCCCCGGGACCGGACAGCAAACACGAGCTCACCCCGACCGAGATCAAGGCCCGGCTCGATGAGTACGTCATCGGCCAGGAGGAAGCGAAGAAGAAGCTGGCGGTCGCGGTCTACAACCACTACAAGCGGATCCGCCTCACCCGGGACACCGCCCAAAAGCCGGACTCCGTGGAACTGAGCAAGAGCAACGTTCTGCTCCTCGGGGAGACCGGTACCGGCAAGACGCTGCTGGCCCAGACCCTCGCCCGCATTCTGGAGGTTCCCTTCACGATCGTGGACGCCACCACGCTCACCGAGGCGGGGTATGTCGGCGAAGACGTGGAGAACATCATCCTGAAGCTGCTCCAGGCGGCAGACGGAGACATCGCCCGGGCCCAGGAGGGCATCATCTACGTGGACGAGATCGACAAGGTCTGCCGCAAGGACGAAAACCCCTCCATTACCCGTGACGTCTCGGGGGAGGGCGTCCAGCAGGCCCTCCTGAAAATCGTCGAAGGCACGCTCGCGAGCGTCCCCCCCCAGGGCGGACGCAAGCATCCGCATCAGGAATTCCACCAGGTGGACACGACCAACATCCTGTTCATCTGCGGCGGCGCCTTCGTGGGTCTGGAATCGATCATCGAGCGCCGCGTGGGGACGAAGGCGCTCGGGTTCGCCGCGGACGTACCCGAAAGCGCCAAGGCGCGGCGCGAGGCCACCCTCGACCAGCAGCAGCCGTCAGATCTGATCCGCTATGGACTGATCCCGGAATTCGTCGGCCGGCTGCCGGTTGTCGCCACCCTCCACAGCCTCGGCAAGCGGGAACTGATCCGAATCATGACCGAGCCCAGGAATGCGATCGTGAAGCAGTACCAGACGCTTCTCCGTGACGAGGGCGTCGAGTTGACCTTCACTGCCGAAGCTCTTGACGCAGTCGCAGCTCGGGCCTCCGAGCGAGATCTCGGAGCCCGGGGCCTCAGAATGATCATCGAGAACCTGATGCTGGATCTCATGTATGACCTCCCCTCCCGGAAACAGGTGCGCGAGGTCGTGATCACCAGGGAGTTCGTCACCGGACAGGCCGATCCGGTAACCGTCCTTTCCCAAAAGGCCGGCTGACGCCGGTCCCGGGTCCCGCTTGGGGCCCCTCTTGCAATCTCTCACCCATGCCAAAAGCGCCCCGCGACCGCGCTCTGTTCGTCACCAGCGCCGTCACCAGCGAGGGCTTCCCCTCCGCTCCCCTTCCCGAAGTGGCGTTCGTCGGCCGATCCAACGTGGGGAAGTCGAGTCTCCTCAACCGCCTGGCCGGTGAACGGCGGCTGGCCCACGTTTCCCGGACACCCGGCCGGACCCGGATGGTCAACTTCTTCGAGGTCGCCGGACGCTACCGGCTCGTGGACCTGCCCGGCTACGGCTACGCACGCGTGCCCGAGGCGCTCCGCGCGGGATGGGAGGACCTGGTCCTCGCCTATCTGACGGGGCGGGAGAGCCTCGTGCTGAACCTGCTGCTGGTGGATGCGCGGCGCGAACCGCTCGAGAGCGACCTCAGGGCGCTGGAACTGCTCAGTTCGAGCCGGCGCCCGGTGACCGTGGTCGCGACCAAGATGGACAAGCTGAAGAGCGCCCAGGCCGCGACGCGGCTGCGTCAACTCTCTTTGGCGTTCGGCGGCGGGGGAGACGTTCCGGTCATTCCCTGCTCGACGGTCTCCGGCGGAAAACGTCCGCGGGATCCTGGCCGGGAAGGAGTTGCCAGGATCCGCCAACTGATCGCCGAGCGAGTGGGGGCATGGCGCTGAGTTCCGGCGCCGGCACGATCCGGCGCCGTTCGCGCAAGGTGTTCCGGGCCGGTCCCCGGGTGCTCGAACAGGCGCCGCCCCCATCCGGCCCGGTGCTCTACACGGCGGAACTCGCCCGCATGAGTCCCCCGGACCTCCAACAGGTCGCGGCGGACCTCGGGATCGAAACTCCGGACGCCCTGACCCGGCAGGATCTCCTCTACCGGGTGCTCGGCGCCCACACGAGCCGGGGGGGGCGGGTCGTGGCCCAGGGGACGTTGCACCGTCTGGTGGAGGGGTTCGGATTCCTCCGCTCTCCCATCAATTCCTATCTGCCCGGCCCCAACGACGTCTACGTCTCGCCCACGCAGATTCGCCGTTTCAATCTCAGGAACGGGGACATGCTGTTCGGAGACATCCGCCGGCCGCGGCGCGGGGAGCGCTATTTCGGATTGCGCGATCTCGAAATGGTGAACGGCGAACCGAACGTGGAGAACCCGGAGCGCCCCGAGTTCGAGGCCCTTACCCCTCTTCACCCGGATCACATGATCCGGCTCGAGAACGACTCCGGGGACCTCGCCGCCCGCGTGGTGGACCTGGTGGCCCCCATCGGGGCCGGCCAGCGCGGACTCATCGTGGCCCCGCCGCGCGCGGGCAAGACCGTATTGCTGCAGTCGATCGCGGCCGGGATTCAGAAGAACCACCCCGATGTCGAGCTGCTGGTCCTCCTCGTGGACGAACGTCCCGAGGAAGTGTCCGACATGGTCAAGAACGTCCGGGGCGAAATCCTGAGTTCGACCTTCGACGAACGCGGCATCCGCCACATCCAGGTCGCGGAAGCGGCGCTCGATCGGGCCAAACGCCGGGTCGAACTCGGCAAGGACGTGGTCATCCTGCTCGACTCGCTGACCCGGCTGGCGCGGGCCTACAACCACACCAAGGCCTCCGCTCAGGGCCGGCTGCTCTCCGGAGGAATGGATGCGACCGCCATCCAGTACCCGAAGAAGTTCTTCGGCGCCGCCCGAAACATCGAAGACGGGGGTTCCCTGACCATCCTGGCCACCGCGCTGGTGGACACCGGAAGCCGCCTCGACGATCTTGTCTACGAGGAGTTCAAGGGGACCGGCAACATGGAGATCCACCTGGACCAGCGCCTGCTCGAGCAGCGTCTCTTCCCCGCGATCGACCTGCACCAGAGCGGAACGCGGCGGGAGGAACTGCTCCTGTCTCCCGAGGAGTTGCAGCGGATGGTCGTTCTCCGGCGGGTTCTCGCCTCGCTGGACGCGGTGGAAGCGATGGCGCTCGTGATCGAGAAAATGGGGCAGACGGGCTCGAACGCGGAGTTCCTGCAGGCCATGACGAACTCCGACTGAGGACCGAGCGCCTTTTCGCGCCCGGGTTGCTAATATTCGCGCCCCCGAATGCGCACCGGAATTCACCCCGACTACCAGGAAATCCAGGTCACGTGTGCCTGCGGCACCAGTTTCGTGACCCGTTCCACCCGGGGAAGCGATCTTCGGCTTGAGATCTGTTCCGCCTGCCATCCGTTCTTCACCGGGAAGCATCGGATCGTGGACTCGACCGGCCGGGTGGAGCGCTTCCGCCAGAAGTACGGCGAAGTTCGTTCGCGGCGGGCAGCGCAGGCGAGCACCGCGCAGTAGGACCCTTTCCGGCGCGGATCCCGGGCCGACTCCATTCCCCGGGCGCCGTCGTTCTTGCGCAGGGACACGCACCGCTCGGAGTTCGTGCCGCTCCCTGGACCGCTACCATGATGCGCGTCCCGCTTCGGGACCGCCACCGGGGCTCGGAACGTCTTTTGCCCCGACGAGCAGAACGCTCAGCGAGAAACCGCCATGACCACCAAGACCGCGGCCGGCACCGCCGGCGCGGGAATCGAAGCCGCCCTCGCCGCTGCTGAAGAGCGCTACCGCGAGGTGACCGCGCGGCTCGCCAGCCCCGGGGTCCTTGCGGATCCGGCGGAACTCAGGCGTCTTTCCTCGGCGCATGCCGAGCTGGAGCCCCTGATGGAGGCCGGAGGCCGCTACCGGGAACTCGGGGAACAGCTCGAAGAAGCGATCGACATGGAGAAGGACCCCGATCCGGAGGTGGCCGAGATGGCAGCCGAAGAGGCCGTGGAGACGCGCGCCGCGCTCGGCCTCGTCACCGAGGAGATTCGGCGCCGGCTGCTTCCCCGGGATCCGAACGACGACCGCAACGTGCTGCTCGAGGTGCGAGCCGGAACCGGGGGGGAAGAGGCAGCTCTCTTTGCCCGGGAAGTCTTCCGGATGTACGAGCAGTACGCGCGGTCCAACGGCTTCCGGGTGGACGTGGTTGCGAGCCAGGAATCCCCCGTGGGGGGCGTCAAGGAAATCGTCTCGGTCATCGAGGGCAAGGGCGCCTTCAGCCGGTTGAAGTTCGAGAGCGGCGTCCACCGGGTGCAGCGGGTCCCGGCCACCGAGGCGTCGGGGCGGATCCACACCTCCGCGGTGACGGTCGCCGTGCTCCCCGAGGCCGAGGACGTCGAAATCCAGATCGACCCCAAGGATCTGCGCGTGGACACGTTTTGTTCTTCCGGGCCCGGCGGGCAGAGCGTCAACACCACCTACTCGGCGGTGCGCATCACTCACCTCCCCTCCGGGCTGGTGGTCAGTTGCCAGGACGAGAAGTCGCAGATCAAGAACAAGGCGAAGGCCCTCAGGGTCCTGAAGTCCCGGCTGCTCGAACTGGCGCGCCAGCAACAGCAGGAGCAGGTCGCCGAGGCGCGGCGCGGACAGGTGGGGCGCGGCGACCGCAGCGAGAAGATCCGGACCTACAACTTCAAGGAAAACCGCATCACGGACCACCGGATCGCGCTCACCCTGCACTCCCTTCCGAACGTCCTGAGCGGAGAACTCGACCCCTTGATCGAGCCCCTCCACGCCCGGGAACAGTCCGACCGCTTGAAGGCGCTCAATCTCTGACGGACGAACTCGCGGTCCAGCACGCCCTCCGCGCGGGTGCGGAGCGGCTCGCCGGTGCCGGAGTGAACTCGCCGGAGTTTGACGCCGGACTCCTGTTGCGCGCCGCGGCCGGCTGGTCCGCCGCCGAACTCATCGCGCGGTCCGGGGATCGGCTCCCGGCCGCGGCGATGGACTCGTTCGACAGACTGATCGACGCACGGGCGGCCCGCCGGCCCCTGCAGCATCTGGTCGGCGAGGTCGAGTTCTTCGGCCTGACCCTCGCGGTCGGTCCCGAAGCGCTCATTCCCCGGCCGGATACCGAAACCCTCGTGGAAGCCGCGTTGGCCCGGTTTTCGAAGCGCAGTCCGGCCCCGCTTCGCATCGCCGATGTGGGTTGCGGGTCCGGGGCGATCGCGCTCGCGCTCGCCTCCCGGCTCCCGGCGGCCTGCATCTTCGCCATCGACAACGCTCCCGGAGCGCTCGAACTGGCCGCCGCCAACATCCGCCGGTGCGGCCTGGGGCCGCGGGTCCGGCTGGTGGACGGGGACCTGCTTGCGGACTTCGACACCGGAACGCTGGACGGCGTGGTCGCCAACCTTCCCTACGTGCCGGACGCGGAGATCGACACGCTCGAACCCGAAGTCCGCGACCATGAGCCGCGCACCGCACTGGCCGGAGGGCCGGACGGACTGGACCCTCTCCGGCGGCTCGCTCCCATGGCCGCGACGGTGCTGCGCCCCGGCGGAGTGCTGCTGATCGAACTCGGCGCCGGTCAGGCCGAGGAGGCCGGGAGGGTCCTCCGCAGCGCCGGATTCGGCGACCTCGATACCCGCGCCGACCTCGCCGGAATCCCCCGGGTACTGATGGCCTCCGTGGGGGAATGCCCCCGAGAGAAGCCGCCGATCGCTGGGGTACGATCGAACCGTGATCTACGTCGTCACGGTGCTCGGCTACCTGGGCCTCCTCGTCTTCATCGCGCTCCGGAGGTCCCGGCAGGTCTCCACCCAGGACGACTTCATGGTGGCCGGACGGTCGGTGCCGTGGCAGGTTCTCGTAGGGACCCTCATTTGCACGTGGATCGGTTCCGGAAGCCTCTTCGGCGGCGCCGGACGGGCCTTCCGGGAGGGCTTTTCCGCGCTCTGGATGAGCGCGGGGGCCTGGGTCGGGATCGTGGTGGTCTTTTTCCTCGCGGCGCGGGTGCGTCGGATTGCCGAATACACCGTCCCCGACCTGCTGGAGCGCCGCTACCACCCCGCTGCGCGCCTTCTCGGAACCACCGCCATCGCGATCGCCTATCTGACGATCGCCGGATATCAATTCGTGGGCGGCGGCCGCCTGCTCGCGATCCTCTTCCCCGGGCTCGATCCCGACGTGGGCATGACCATCGTCGCGGTCCTGGTCACCGTCTTCGCGGTGAGCGCCGGGATGCTCTCCGTGATCAGCCTCGACGTGGTGAACGGCGTCATCATCATCGTCAGCATCCTGATCGCGGCGCCGCTGGCCTTCGCCGGCGCCGGAGGCGTCGAAGGCCTGACGAGCGTTCTTCCTCAGACCCACTTCACGCTGACGGGCCGGCTCGGTCTCTCCGCGGCGATCGGCCTGTTCCTGCCCACGATGCTGCTCCTGCTGGGCGAGAGCGGGATGTACCAGAAGTTCTACGCGGCGCGCTCCGGAGCCGCGGCGCGGAAGGCAGTACTCGGGATGATCGTGGGGGTCATCCTGATCGAGGTCCTGATCGACGCCACCGCGGTCTTCGCGGCCGCCGGCTACTGGGACGATCCGGCCTTCCGGACCGCGGGAGGGTTCGACGCCCGGGCCACCGAGACCGTGCTTCTCGAATTCGCGCGGCACAGGCTTCCCGTATTCGCCGGATGTCTCTTGCTGGCGGGAGCGGTCGCCATCATTTTCTCGACCGCGACGACCTTCCTCCTGGTGCCTTCCACGGGGATGGCGCGAGACGTCTACCAGCGTTTCATCCGGCCGGACGCGGATTCGCAAAGCGTGATCCGGTTCCAGCGCTTCGCCATGGTGGGACTCTCCGCCCTCGCGCTCGTCATCACCACCCGGTTCGAGAGCATTCTGGACATGGCGCTCTACGCCTACACCATGGTCGGGGCAGCGGTTACTCCGGCGCTCCTCGCGGCATTCCTGTGGAAACGGGCGAGCCCCATCGGGGGCGTGATCTCCATCTCCGCCGGCATCGTCACCACCCTGATCTTCGGAGCTCTGAACTCCGCCGGACTCGAGCGCGTCTGGTTTCTCCCGACCGACTACGACTACGTGATCTATCCTGCCGCGGTGGCCTCCATCTCGGGGCTCGTCGCAGGCAGTCTCCTGACCACTCCGGCGCGGCCTGAGCAGGTGGAGCCCTTCGTGGGGAGCGGGCACGCTGATGCCGGAAGCTGAAGTCGGAATCGTCCGCCGGGGCCCCGCCGCCCGCGTGGAGATGCGCTGGCCCGAGAAACGGAACGCCCTGTCGGTGGCGATGATGGACCGGCTGGCGGCGGCGCTCCGCGAAGCGGCGCAGCGGGACGGCGCCCGGGCCATCGTGCTGGCGGGCGCCGGCCCGGCCTTCTCCGCGGGCCACTACCTGCCCGAGATGGTGGGGGCGGGCCCGGAGCAACAGCTCCGCGTCTTCGCCGCCTGCTCGTCGCTGATGGAGACCATGCGCAACCTGGCCCTGCCCGTCATCGCCGAGGTGCGCGGCATCGCCACCGCCGCGGGCTGTCAACTGGTCGCGGCCTCCGATCTCGCGGTGGCCGCCGACACCGCGCGCTTCGCCACCCCCGGGGTCCGGATCGGACTCTTCTGCTCCACCCCGATGGTCCCGGTCAGCCGCGCCGTCGGCCGCAAGCGCGCCATGGAGATGTTGCTCACCGGAGACTTCGTGGACGCCCGCACGGCGCTCGACTGGGGGCTCGTGAACCGGGTGGTTCCGGAGGACCGGCTCGAAGATGAAAGCCAGGCTTTCGTCGAGCGCATCGCCGAGGCGAGTCCCTTCGTGGTGGCCCTCGGGAAGCGCGCCTTCCACCGTCAGGCCGGCCTCAGCGTGGAAGACGCCTACGCCCGGATGTCGGAGGTGATGTGCGGAAACGCCGTCGAACCCGACGCCCAGGAGGGGATGCGTGCGTTCCTGGAGAAGCGGCAGCCACGCTGGACGCAGAGCGCGGATTAGGAACCCCCACCGGGCGGAATGAGCCCGCATCCGGCCGCTACCGAGGCCCGCAGGGCCGCAACCGCGGTACTCCCATCCCGCTTGACAGCCACACGGCCTGGAACGCCGACTTCAGTCGGCACCCGCGGCCCGACAGGACCGCGGAACCCCACCACCCCACGCATCCGCACCGCCGACGCCGCCAGGAGCCCCGGCTCCGGCCGGCATCGACCGCCGAGAGGCGGTCGAAACCAACCGACTCCACCCTCCCCCACCGCCCAGCCGGTACGGGAACGCCGACCTCCAGGTCGGTACGCGGTCCGCAGGGCCGCAACCGCGTTCCCTCCACCGTGCGGCACGGCAGATGCGACTTGGAACCCCGGCCTCCGGGGGACACCGCGGCCCGCAGGTCCGTGGAACGATGACCCACCACCCCCAGGTGCGGGGCGAGCGGAATCTGACGTCCGCGAACTAACCCTGGCGCCGGCGCAGCCGGTAGGCCGCGTCGCGGCCTTCCCGGTGGAAGCCGACGACTTCGTATCCCCGTTCGAAGAGCTCGACCAGAGCCCCCCGGCTCTTCAGCCTCCAGTCCATGGCAAGGCCAATGTCCTTGTTCAGAAGGTCGTTGAAGTCGTCCGGAACGAGATAGAGGATGTCGCCTTCGCCGGGATCCCGGATGCGCGCCGCGTCGCCGGTCACCGGGAGCCCGTCCTCCCGGAACGCGACGGCGTTCACCCGGGGCAGATCCGGGATGCCGGGGGGTGGAATCAACGCGCCCCGGCGGGCGCGGGCGACCCGTTCGGAGTCGAGCTGCCAGTCCGGTTCCAGGCGATCGGTGGGCAGTCCGCCGTGGAGGGGGCTGTTGCTGTTGCCGTACACGTTCAGGCGATACACCGAAGAAACGCAGCCGAGATGGTTGATGTTCAGGTGCGCGTTCCGCGCCTGGAGCGGATCGAACGTCCAATTCACCCGTCGGACGCCCTGGGCGAGGACACGGTCGGCCTGCGCCCACTTGAGCGCCAGGCCGATGCCGGCGCCCTGGTACTCGGGGCGTACCGCGAGCATGTGCGAGTGGTGGAACGGCTCTTCTTCGCCGCCCCCGGGAAACCCGCACACGAAGCCGGCCATCCGTTCGCCGAAGAAGGCGCCCGCGGTGACGGCGCCGTAGTGGCCCATGACCGCCATGAGCCCCGCGGGGACCACGTCGAGCTCGATGAATCCCCAGACCTCCTGCTGGATGGCCTCGCACATCTTCATGTCGTCCATGCCGGCGAGGTCGCGGATCGAGAAGCTTGGGGGCATCTGGCTGCGAAGGGGCGGCAAGTGTAAGGAACACGGCTCCGGTTCGCGCCTCGAATTGCTGCCCGCGGGACACGGCTCCGCCCCCCGGAACCGGACACCACACTAGAATCCAGGCTCGTTGACCGACCTCCTCCGGGGGCGCCGTCCCCTGCTGTTCGCCCTCTTCGCGGGGGTTCTGATCGCCGACCGCGTCACCAAGATCTTCGCCGAGCGGTCGCTCTCGATGGGAAGCCCCGTGGAAGTGATCCCCGGCTTCTTCCAGCTCACGCTCGTCCACAACACCGGAATGGCTTTCGGACTGCTCGGCAGCGCTTCGATTCCGGGGAAGGCCTGGCTGCTTACCGCCGTTTCGGTGGGACTCCTCGTCGCGATCGTCTGGTTCGCGTGGCGCGCGGGACCGCTGACCACCATGACCACCGTCGGGATCGTCGCGATGCTGGCGGGCGCCATCGGCAACATCCTCGACCGCCTGCTCTACGGCTACGTGGTGGACTTTTTCGACTTCTACGTCGCCAGCGCCCACTGGCCCGCCTTTAACATTGCCGACGCGATGATCTGCACCGGGGTCGGACTGCTCGTCCTCGAAAGCGTCCGCGACCTCCGGCGGGAAGCCGGCGGCGTGGGCCAGGAAGAGCTGAGCGAGGGCTGAACGGGTGTTTCCACGACTCGCGGACTTCGGTTCGATCGAGGTGCTGGGGCGGAGCTTCCACCCCATCCTCCACACCTACGGCATCCTCATGTTCGCCGGGTTCCTGCTCGGGCTCTACGTGGCGGCGAAACGCGCACCGCGCTACGGCATCCGGCCGCACCACATCTACGACCTCGGGCTCTACCTGGTGATCGGCGCGCTCGTCGGCGCCAAGGTGCTGTTGGTCCTGCTGGATCCGGCGCGGTTCCTGGCCAACCCCGGCGGCTTCATCACCGCCGGGGGCGTCTTTTTCGGCGGACTCCTGGGAGCGGTCGGGGCCACCATCTGGTTCTGCCGCAGGCGCGGGATTCCCGTCTGGAACTGCGGAGACCTGATGGCGCCCTCGATCGCGCTCGGGCACGGAATCGGCAGAGTCGGGTGCTTTGCCGCCGGATGCTGCTACGGGATCCCGGCCGAGGGGCTGCCCGCGGTCACCTTCACCGATGTCTATGCGAGTTCGGTGACCGGAGTTCCGCTCAACGTGCCGCTCCACCCGACCCAGCTCTACGACGCAGGTCTGGAGTTCGCCCTGTTCTTCTTTCTGCTCTGGCTCGCGCCGCGCCGCAAGTTCGTGGGCCAGCTCTTCGTGACCTGGGGAATCCTCTATGCGGTGTCCCGGTTCATCATCGAGTTCTTCCGCGGAGATCCGCGCGGGTTCGTGCTGGACGGGCTGCTCTCGACCTCCCAGTTCGTCGGGATCTGGATTCTTGCCGCGGCGCTGATCTCGCTTCTTGTCCTCCGAAGGCGCGCCGCCTGATCCGCGGAAAGCCGCCGGCGAGACGAATCTCGAATTCGAGCTCGGTGACGCCGAGGACGGCCGGCGCCTGGATCTGATCGCTTCGGAGCGTCTTCCGGAGATCAGCCGCAGCGAGGCGACGCGCTGGGTCGAGGCCGGATTCGTCCTTCTCGACGAGCGGGCACGCCGCCCCGGTCACCGCTGCCGCACGGGCCAGCGGGTGCGGATCGCGGCCCCCGGCGACGGGCGCACCCCGGTGTTCGGCCCGCCCGGCGAGAACGACCGCCTGTCGCCGGAACCCGTGCCGCTCACGGTGATCCACGAAGATTCCTGGCTGGTCGTGATCGACAAACCGGCAGGCCTCGTGGTCCATCCGGGACCCGGTCATCGGGACGGAACCCTGGCGAACGGGCTGATCTACCGGTATCCGGAGATCGCGAGGGTCGGTGCGCCCGGACGGCCCGGGCTGGTGCATCGCCTGGACCGGGGTACGAGCGGGGTTCTGGTCGCGGCCCGCACCGAGCCGACCCGGCTCCGGCTCGCCGAGGCCTTCGCGGAACGACACGTGGAAAAGCAATACCTGGCCCTCGCGATGGGAAGGTTCAGCGAACGCCGCCGGATCGACGAACCCATCGGCCGCGACCCGAAGCACGGGCAGCGCTATCGCTGCCGGGGCCGGCACGCGCGCGAGGCCGAAACCGAAGCCTGGCCGCTCGAAGAGCTGCCGCTTACCACGTTCGTCGGAATCCGCCTCCACACCGGCCGCACCCACCAGGCCCGTGTCCATCTGGCCCACGCCGGCCATCCCATCGCCGGCGACGTGATGTACGGCCCCGGAGCTCCACGCCGCGGCGGGGGCCAGGCCGGGGCCGCCCTTCGCCGCCTCGAGCGCCCCGCACTGCACGCCGCCGAGATCGCCTTCACGCATCCCGGCAACGGGAACCGGGTCCGGTTCTCGGCGCCGCTGGCCGAGGACCTCGAGAGAACGCTGGCCGCACTACGGTCGGCAAGCGCGTGACGCTGGGCCCGGCTCCATCACCAGGCATCCGTGCTCCATCCCCCCAACGATCCCGCGTCGCATAGGATTCGCGCGGTCAAGAGCACGCATGGACACGGTTCTCGGAACCCAGGAATTCCGGGAGGCGCTTTTGCGGCTCGGGGCACGGGTGGCGGCCGAAGCACCCGATCCGCTCGCCATCCTCGGGGTGCGGCGGCGGGGCGTCCCGCTCGCAGCGCGGATCCGGCGCCAGCTTGAGCGGGCCGGACGGAAGGACATCCCGGCCGGGGAACTGGACATCAACCTCTACCGCGACGATGTCCACGACCGGGGCATTCCCCGGATCGGAGAAACGCGGATCCCGTTCGCCCTTGAACAGCATCACATCCTGCTGGTCGACGACGTTGTCTTCACCGGACGCACGGTCCGGGCGGCGCTGACCGCGCTCAGCAACTTCGGCCGCCCGAAGAGCGTCCGCCTCGCCGTGATGGTGGACCGCGGCGGCCGGGAACTGCCCATCGCACCCGATTTCGTGGGGCTCCATGTGGATGCCGGCCAGGGGGACAGGGTCCGCGTCCGGGTCCAGGAAGAGGACGGTGAAGACGGAGTCGTCAGGATCCGCCGGGGGGAGGCTGCGACGTGAGGCACCTTCTCGGCATCCGGGGAATGAGCCCGGAAGAGGCGCTCGGGATTCTGGACGAGGCGCCGCGTTACCAGGACGTAGCCAACCAGCCGGTGCCGCGGGTGCCCATCCTCGTCGGGCGGACCGTCACCCACCTCTTCATGGAGCCTTCGACGCGGACGCAGGCCTCGTTCCAGCTCGCCGCCAAGCGGCTCTCGGCGGAACCCCTGTCCTTCGTTCCCAAATCCTCCTCGCTGAACAAGGGGGAGACCTTCCTGGACACCGCGCGCACCCTCGCGTCGATGGCGCCCGACATCGTCGTCGTCCGGAGCGGCGAATCGGGCGCGCCCCATGTGCTGGCGCGCGAGATCCCGACGGCGCAGGTCATCAACGCGGGAGACGGAATCAGCGAGCATCCCACGCAGGCGCTGCTGGACGCGTTCACCATTCGCAAGCACCTCGGCCGCATCGCCGGCGTGCGGGTGACGATCATCGGCGACCTGCTCCACAGCCGGGTGTTCCGATCGAACGCCCACCTGCTGACGATGCTGGGAGCCGAGGTGCGCTGTTGCGGGCCGCCGACGCTCCTGCCTCCGGGCCTTGACCGGCTCGGGGTCCGCCCGCTCCTCCACCTCGAGGAGGCGCTCGAGGGAGCCGAGGCGGTCATGGTGCTCCGTATCCAGCACGAGCGGATGCACGCCTCCGTCATTCCGTCGGAACGCGAGTACTACCGGGAGTTCGGCCTCACCATGGAGCGGCTGGCGCTGACCGAAGGGGCGATCGTGCTGCATCCCGGGCCGCTCAACCGGGGCGTCGAGATCTCCTCGGAGGTGGCCGACGGACCCCAGTCGGTAATCCTCGACCAGGTGCGGAACGGGGTCGCGGTCCGCATGGCGGTGCTCGCGGAAATCGCCCGCAGCAGTCCCAGGAGCCGCTCGGGAAGAGAGGGCGCCGATGGCTGAGCGCCCAGTGGTCCTGCGCGGGGCGCGCGTCGTCGACCCGGCCAGCGAAGTCGATGCCGCCGTGGACCTTCGCCTCGCGGAGGGACGGATCGCCGGGGTCGGTGAAGACCTCGCCGAGTCCGGGGACCAGGTGGTGGACGTCGGCGGATTGGTTGCGGCGCCCGGGTTCTGCGACATGCACGTCCACTTCCGCGAGCCGGGCCTCGAATACAAGGAAACCGTGGCGAGCGGAGCGGCGGCCGCGGTCGCCGGCGGATTCACCGCCGTGGCATGCATGCCGAACACCGATCCGGTGAACGACAGCCCGTCGGTGACGGTCCACATTCGCCAGTTGGCGGAGCAGGCCGGCCTCGCTCGGGTGCACCCGATCGCCGCCACCACCCAGGGGATGGCCGGGGAGCGGATCTCGGAATTCGGCGCCCTCAAGCAAGCCGGCGCAGTGGCGGTGTCCGACGACGGGCTCCCCGTGGGGGACCCGGCGATCATGCGGAAGGCGCTCGAATACTCGAGGCTTCATGACCTGCCGGTGATCGAACACTGCGAAACACTCGAATTGACCGGTGAGGGCGCCATGCGGGAGGGCGCCTACGCTGCCTGGATCGGGCTCCCGGGAATCCCCGCCGCCTCGGAGTTCATCGCGGTCGAGCGGAACATCGCCCTCGCCGAGATCACCGGAGCCCGCCTTCACATCGCCCACCTTTCGACGGCGCGGTCCGCCGCCGCCGTGCGCCGCGCCAAGGCCGCCGGGATGCAGGTCACCGCCGAGGTGACGCCGCACCACCTGTTGCTGACCGAGGAAGCGGTGGGCGACTACGACACGGCCGCCAAGATGAAACCGCCGCTCGCCGCCGAAAGCGACCGCGAGGCGCTGCTGGCGGCGATCGCGGACGGGACGGCCGACGCCATCGCTACGGACCACGCTCCGCACCACGAGGACGAAAAGAGACTCTGTTTCCAGAGCGCTCCCTTCGGAATCGTCGGCCTCGAAACGGCGGTGCCGCTGGTCCTCGACCGCCTGGTGGCGTCCGGCGCGATTCCACTCGCTCAGGCCGTCCGCCTGCTCTCCCCGGGACCCTGCCGGATTCTCGGCCTGCCCGGCGGCGATCTCCGTCCCGGTAGCCCGGCAGACATCACGCTGCTCGACCTCGAAGCCACCAGCACCATCAAGCCGGAGTCGTTCCGGAGCCGGGGACGCAGCACCCCGTTCGCCGGGCTCTCCCTGACGGGACAGGTCGCGGCGACCTGGGTTGGGGGCCGCGAGGTCTATTCGCGAAACGCTGGCCGTTAACAGCCTGTGGCAAAACCCCCGCGGCGTTCGACGGGCGATCCATCCCGGCTGAACCGCGCCGCTCTACGGCGCTCATCGTTGCGTTTCGGTCGAAATACACCCGGTATTCCGACCTCACGCGCCTTGTCAGCCGGGCGCCTCGCCCGTCTCGGCGCTCACGCGGGTTTCACCACAGGCTGCTAATGCCCCCGCGCGGGTGGCGGGACGCGGTCGAAAGCGTCTATCGCCGGCACGGCGCCGGCAGCCTCGATTCCGATCCGCTCCAGTTTCCCCGACGCTTCCGGCGTCCGGACGATCAGGAGATTGCGGCGTTCTTCGCCGCCTCGCTTTCCTACGGAAACGCCCGCGCCGTGTGTTCCTCGCTCGAACGGGTCTTCGCGTGGACCGGGCCGCACCCGGCCCGCTTCGTGCGCGAGTTCGAGCCGCGGCGGGAGTCCATCCGTCTGGGTGGGTTTCGGCACCGCTGGTCGAGCGCCGGAGACCTGGTCCGCCTCGCAGTCATGTTGCGCCGCATCCTCGAGCAACATGGGTCGGTGCAGGCTCTGTTCGACGGGGGCGCCGTCCGCGAATCCGGCGGGCGGATCGACCTCGCGGCGAGCATCGGACGGTTTCGGCAGGCCGCCCTGGCGTACGACGAGGCGCCGCCGATTGCAGACGCTTCCCGGCCCGGTCCCCGCTACTTCTTCCCGGATCCGCGCACCTCGGCGGCCAAGCGCATCACCATGTTCCTGCGCTGGGTTGTCCGGGAGGATGACGGCCTCGACCTGGGGCTCTGGGACTGCCTGCAACCCCGCGATCTGGTGGCGCCGCTCGACACCCACATGTTCCTCATCGCCCGCCGGTTTCGCCTGACCCGCAGGAAGACCCCGGCCTGGCAGGCGGCGCTGGACCTGACCCAGGGCCTCAAGCGGCTGGACCCGGAGGATCCGGTGAAGTACGACTTCGCGCTCAGCCGGCTGGGGATTGTGGAGGGGTGTCCACGCCACCGGCGGAGCGAGCCGTGCGAGCTGTGCGCCTTGCTCGCGAGGGGGAAGCGAGTGCGCGCCTGAGACCCGTGACGCTTTCCCGTTTCGCCCGCCTCTCGGCGGACGATGCCGGCCGGAGGCCGGCGCTCCGAAGCGGCGCTCCCTGCCCCTACCGCACCGTCACCCGAGAGCGCTCCGCGAGGGTCCCCTGGGCGCGCTCGACAGCGACGATGGCCTTGTTGTAGTCGATGATCGCCTGGAGTTCGTTGGCCCGCGCTTGGGCGAGGTCGCGCTGCGCCTGCACGATGAAGTAGCTGGTGGTCATTCCCACCTCGAACTTCTTCTGCTCGGCGTCGAGGCTTGCCTCCTGGAGTTCGCGGGCGACCCGGCTGGCGTCGATCCGCCGGCGGTTCGTCTCCACCTGGCGCACCGCGGTGCGGACCTCCTGGGCGATCAGGACCTCCTGTTGACGGATGGCTTCGCGCTGCCGGGTGACGTCGGTCTGGGCCTGCGCGTGCTGCGCGTGCGCCTGATCAGGGCCGATGGGGTACGAGAAGGAGAGGCCCACCTGCCAGTCGCGGTAGTCGAGCCCGCTCATTTGTGAAAGGGCATCGCCGTAGCCACCGGGGACCGTATCGACAGTGGGCCCGAAGAACCCGTCTCGCAGGAGCTGCGTGCCCCCGACGCCGGTAAGTTGGACCAGCCCCACGAGATCCACCGAGGGAAGCGTCTGGTTGCGGAAGAACCGGACGTCGTACTGGTTGGTGTCCAACTGGACGCGCTGGGACCGCAACTCGGGCCGGCGCTGGAGCGCCACCCGGATGGCGTCTTCGGTGTCGACGGCATAGTCCTCGTTCGACGGAGCGTCGACCGGCCGGATCTCCCCATCCCAGAAGCCGACCCCGTCGGGATCGCGGATCAGCGCCTTGAGCGCGTCCTCGGTCTGGCGGATCTGCTCTTCCGCCAGGATCAGTTCTTCCTCGCGGGCCGCCGCCTCGGCCTGGGCCTGCAGGACGTCGATCGGCGCCATGGTCCCCACTTCCACCTGCACCTGGTTGTTGCGCAGCAGGTCCCGGGCCAGCTCCAGCGACTGCGCGGCGACCTCATGGCTCCGGATCGCGAAGACGAGATCCCAGTACGCGTTCTGAACGTCGCGCAGCACATCCAGCACGCTGGTCTCGAACTCGTGCCCCGCCTGCCGCTCGCCGTTCTGCGAAATCACGATCTGGCGCCGCTGCGGGTCGGCGCGGAAGTTCTGGAGCAGCGGCTGCGTGACCTGGGCGTTGAGCGTGCTGCGGTAGCGCGGGTTGAAGGTGAAGAACTGGCTGTTCGTGGCCAGCCGGTTGTTGTTGAACTGGACCGAGTAGTTGGCGCCGAAGGGGAGTTGCTGCTCGAAACGCAGGTTGTAGTTCAGGTTGTCCTGTTCGTTCTGGGTGGCCCCGTCGAGCTGGCTCTCCGCGGGTGAGAGGCTCTCCCGGAGGCTGGTGTCCAGCACCAGGTTCGGGGTGTACACCCGGCGGGCAGCCGAGAGCGCGAACGTAGACGACTGCCGGGCCAACCGCGAAATCTGAACGCTCAGATTGTTCTCGAGCGCCTGCTGGATGGCGTCGTCGAGGCTTATCTCGACCGGCGCCGGCTGGCCGGCGACCTCCTCCTCGGAGGGACCTGCCGAGGCCATGCCCGACAGGCCCAGCGAAAGGACAAGAATTGCGGTGGTGGTGCGCATGAGGTGTCTCCTCGAAAAAGAACTGGGGAGCGGCCCGGTGAGAATCTCAGCTACAAGACGCGCTCAGTCCGAATTTTCTACGGTCTCCCCATGAATACGAACATCCCCCGCTCGAAGTTTCGCCGCT
>LXNJ01000212.1_pt1 | contig 42396 bp, 42 predicted proteins | sample 809081 | NCBI WGS metagenome assembly LXNJ01 (sample SAMN04870510, study PRJNA318959) | sponge metagenome | biome: sponge; feature: marine sponge reef; material: water | host: Petrosia ficiformis | place: Greece: Milos, Mediterranean Sea | collected 2013-05-29 | depth 5-7 m | reverse complement strand
GAATATCAGTACTTAAAGATAATCATAAACAAACTAAACAGCAAGCAATCAGATACTTAAATACAAAAAAAACAGCCTCAGTATTGAGACGGCTTCTTCATTTCTATATAAGTTGACTGGATTACTTTACCAGCTTCATTTCCATCGTTGCCGTGGCACCCAATTCAGTCTCAGAGAAACCGAAGTTAAAATTGGTGGTGGTCAAGGTGTTAATGGCAAAAGTATCGCCATCAATGGTCATGGAGTTGTCATTTATCACGGCCCAATCGGAGGTGTCGGTAGGAATACCGGAACTATCCACATATACCTTTCCTGAGCTTAAAAACTCAACATGCAACCAAGAAATATCTGTAGTTGACATGCTATCAATCAATGGAGGGAAAGAAATATGCATGGTCTGCTCATCTCCATTCCAATCTCCTATGATCTTCTCCTCAGTAGATTGTGGAGTAGTTCCTGGATCTTGAGGATCATCCTTCTTACAAGAAGCGAATACGAGTGCCGAGGCGGCGAATACTAGAAGTAACTTTTTCATTTTACGTAGATTTTGATTGGTGTTCGTTTAATGACGCCAAATATACACTTTGCCTTTCATCCATAAACAATGCCATAAATAGGTCATTATTAAAAGGTCGATGTGAATAACTGTACGAATAGCCTCACGATCAACTTTACTCCTGTCGTAACTTGAAAAGCGTTACAATTTAAAAACACCTAAATCCAATAGTATATGCACTTTTCTAAATTTTCTAAGATGGCTGCGGCCCTTCTTTTCTCATTCATTACTACTAGTACAATCGCTCAACACCGAGTTGATGTGCGTGCCGGTGTAAATGTTTCTTCGTGGACGCATTCCGATGACAGCGGCAAACAAGATGCTGTTAATGAGGGTGTAGAGTCCTACACTGGTTTTCAAATCGGAGGAAATTACGAGTACATCATCTCTGATCTTATGAGTATTCAAAGTGGATTGCTCTTTGAAGTTAGAGGAACCAAATACAATTATCCTGATCCCAATACCCCTTCAAATTATAATCGTAGCCAATGGAATCCAGCTTATTTGATTATCCCTTTACATGCAAAAGCGAGCTTTGAAACAGGTGAGGTACATGTGATTGCATTTACTGGTCCTTCCATTGGAATAGGGATTGCAGGAAATAAATCATATGAAATAAAAAATGGGGCTGGTGATCCAGAAACTGGAGAAAGCCCTATTGAGTGGGGAGATGGCAAAGACTTAAGAGGAAGCGATTTTGGTTGGAATATAGGCACTGGAGTTGAAATACAGAACTTCCAAGTTGGACTACAATATTGCTTCGGAATTCAAAACATCAATGGCCAAAGCGACATCAACAAGATAAAACAGAATGTTCTGAACTTTTATTTGGCATACACACTCTTAAACGACGACTAATTTCCATCCTACTTGACAAACACTAGCCCGGTTACAATTGCGCCGGGCTTTTTCGTATTATCGCATCAATGAAGAATGGCCAAGAATACTATTCAGCAGTTGCAGACTACTACGACGAAGACAGCCGATATTTCGAGAAACGAAAAGATTTAAACGAAATACTAGAATTCATACGATCCGACTTCAGGACGTATGCCCCTTCACCATCGGGACTTCGAATATTGGAAATTGGTTGTGGAACTGGAAGCGATCTGGTCTATTTCAGTGAGCTTTCGAAGGAAAATACGGTTGTTGGGATAGACATCTCTCCTGAAATGGTTGAAATCTCTAAACGAAATTTGAAGGACAAGAATCTCCATCAAACTATGGTTGAAGTAGGTACGGTGGAAGATTTGCCCGGCTTATTCTCAAATGAAGCGTTTGATTTAATCTATGTTTTTTTCGGAGCCTTAAACACGGTGGAAGATCTTCACAAATCGGCCAATATCCTGAGGCAGATGCTTGCTGCGGACGGTCATATGCTTTTGACTTTTGTAAACAAATGGTATATGCTAGGTATTCTTAAACCTCTGCTAAAACTCAGGTTTAAAATCGCCCTTAAACGCTTAAGAAATATCTGGGGAGGATATTCTATGGATCGATTTCTACCCTCCAAAACCTATACGCCTTCTCAAATTCGTTCTGCCTTTCATAAAGAAACTCTAATTCAAAAGAAGGGTTATTCCATTTGGTATCCGGCATGGTATGAATTCGGGAAATTCAAGAGTAAGAAGGATATCTTAAAGCGAAGATGGGCTGTTGATCAAAGACTCAACAAAACTCCTTTTTGGTCCTGTGGTGAGTACACGCTATTTCTCTTTCAGAAGAACTAGCTTATATGCTTTTTGAGTGCCTTCTTCCAGTCCTCGTAATCGAGTTCTACCTTCTCATGATTGGTTTTTAAGATGATGGACGAAGTGAAGGCCTCATAAACGGCTTTTTCGTTCTTCCTTTTAAACTCAGCATCCGGAATTTCATTGATGGGTAAGTCCAAAATTTTGGATAGTTCTTCCACGAATTCACCTTGGCTGGCAATGGTGTCCATGGAAAAATTACAAATACCATACTGCCTATTGTGTATATCCCAAGCAATGAGACGAGCGGCATCCTCAATCTCGATAAAGCTCATTTTGTTATCGCCATTTCCATACATAGGAATCCTCTTATTAGATTTTGCCGGATTGAGATAAAATGCTCGTAGCCAACTTCCATTTCCGATTACCCATGGCAATCGAATCATACGAATCGTATGGGTCTTCTTCTTTAATGCGTATAAGAATGGTTTTTCGGCAATGATGTATTCACGAGCAAAACTGATTGGTTTTAAAGGGCTCGATTCTGATGCGCCTTCGGACTCTCCATACATCAAACTCCCTGAGATGTATATCAACTTTACTTTTGGATTAGTTTTCTGAATCAAACGGAGCAAGCGATTATTCGCTTTCGCTCCTTTTACAGCGGCATAACTTCTGCCCCAACGACCGAACCTTCGTGCATTCATTCGTGCTAAATGAATGATGGCATCCACTTCCTCAATCATCTCCGTAGGAACGTTGGCAAGATCAGAATGATACACCTTCAGTTTATTGGACGTTTCTAGCCCTCTCCTATTGCTCAAGGCTCGAACTTCGGTCACCATAGGGTCGGCCAACAATTGCTTAAGGACTTCTCTTCCTATAAACCCTGCACCTCCAAATAAAACGACCTTCATGCCTGTGATTTATCCAAAGATAGGATATCTATTCTCCGGTTTATTTGGCTTCAAGAACAGATTCCAATTGTTCAGCCATATTATCGGGATGATTCTTAGACTCGTATAAATTGGTTTTGAAGGAACGATCGAATCGATCCATGTCATATCCCCTTTTCTTCCATTTGGATCGCCACTTCGAGTAGGTTAGATTCATGAGTCTCTCGTTCATCTTGTTGGTAGCCATTGGCCGACACATCGTTTCAAAAACTCCTTGCCAGCCTTTGCCCAACTTCACGCTCTGTGCATTTTTAGCCTTAAGCGCGTTCGGAAATCGGGTCCACATCCATTCATTGGCTTGAAGTAGTTTATGGTAAAGATCTTCGCCAGTTACAGGTATAAGGGTCAACAATTCAATGGCGGTGAAATTACTTTGCTCTTCAATTTTGAGCCGACTTTCATCTTTAAAATAATTCATACAAAAGGCATGCTGTGCGCCCACCAAAAAAGTCGTCTTCTTAAAAAGATGAAGAATGGTTCGGCAAATCCAAAGTCTATTTTGAGCCGTTAATATGAAGAAATCGTAATCGCTTTCCCCTTTCAAAATGCCTTTGCTTGCTGTTCCGCTAATCCCCACCATCCGAACAAAAGGAAAATGGGCAATGATGCGAGCGGAACGTAATATTTGACCCCACTCATCTGTGCAACGTTGTTCGCCCTTTCGTCTTTCTTCTGCCTTAACTTCAATATTTGATAAACCAAAGTAGTTTTCGAAGGTTTGTATCTTTCCTATGCTAGCCAATTCCGCTAATTCTTTATCCAAGCTTTTTCGCTCAATTTCTACTTCCAGCCAGTGATGGATTTCCTCTACTTTTAAAGGAAAAGAGAAATAATCGAAGTAGGTAATGGTATCTAGAATCTTTTGTCTCAATTGGGACGCTTATATCGAATGCCATGCAGCATTCCTTGCCACATGATGACCAAAGTTCTCCAATAAATTTTGAAGTCCAAGAAGAGACTCCAATTTCGCACATAGACGAGATCGTGGGCCACTCTCTTTTCCATGTCTTCCAGTTCTTTGGTGAATCCTCTCCAACCTCTAACCTGCGCCAATCCAGTAATTCCTGGCAACATCTTTAGGCGCTCATTGTAGCTTTTAATACGCTTTGCATAGTATTCTGTCTGCTGAATCATATGCGGCCGAGGACCGATCAAGCTCATGTCACCTTTCAATACATTGATTAACTGTGGCAATTCGTCTAGGGAAGTCAAGCGCAAAAAATACCCAAATCGCGTGATCCGACTATCTTTTTCATCGCTCTGACGGCTATCCGATTCGTCGTTCACAATCATGGTTCGCAGTTTAATGCAGTTGAATGGACGTCCATTTTTACCCGTTCTTTCTTGAATGAAAATGGGATTTGCTCTGCTCTCTATTATAATCACAAGCAGCAATAGAGGTAGCAACCAACTTAATAGAAAGATCAACAGCAGTATTGATGCAACTAAATCGATAAGACGTTTAAGAAACAATGGGTACAGGGGTTGCTTTTGAGAGATTAACAAGGAAGAGTGAAATTAGTTTCCCACCATGGTCATATACTACGAAGTAAAAGCGTCTAAGGCTTGGTCGGGCATCAATTCAATTTCATCATCCTCAATTTTGGGTCGGATTTGTAAACAAAGGAACAGACTAAAGGCCACCACGCCGTACTGCCGTAGCAACACGGATTCGGTTAAAAACAAAATAGCAAATACAAAGATGAGTTGACGTCCAAGAACATCGACCTGAACATTTCTAGCAAAAAGCAAAAAGACGGCAGAGAAGAGTAGTAATCCCGTTAAGCCGCCGCCCACCCATTCTTCCATGTACTGATTGTGAAAATTATAGCCCAAATAGCCTGTGTTATTCGTTTCTCCTCCACCTTGATACAAATGATACTGCACGATCTTTTGATTTAAAGCGGTCTGCCTTTCTCCCTGACCAATCCCTTGAATCCAACGCCCGTTTTCCGATATGATTTCCATTCCAAACCGAGCAAAAAGCAATCGCATACTCATACCATCCAGATAAATATCCTCTTGAAGATCATCCTGCCAGAGATACACCAGTCGGTCGGAATCCAAATCCGCAAATCGATCTTGGATAGGATTGGAAGTACTCAGTATCAAAGAGATGAACAAAAGAAGACCGGCACTTAGAACAATGCCCAGCTTGCTTTTCCTTCGTTTGGCAGCAATGACAATGAGAAGAACCACCAATACCAATAGAAGGGTCTTAGATGCCAAAAGCAATAGAAACAGAAACAAGCTAAGAAGAATGAGTCCTCTGACAATGGGATTAAACAATCGTTCATAAAAGACGTTAAGAAGTGCCATCAATGCAAATAAGGACAGATAAATCGCACCGGTTTGTAAGGGTTTGCTCAATTCATGATAAAAGAAAACCGACCATTCAGCTGTCTGTAAATAGATTTGAAAAGAAGAAAAAAGACAAAAAAATAATATACCCAACATGGCTAATACGAAGGAAGAGGAAATCCGTTCTTTCAGTTTAGGGCTGAAAACGAGTCCTTTTCCAATGAAGATCATTGGTATGATCAGTAAAGAAGCTTTAGTCTCTATAATTTTTAAGGCTTCTGCCGCTTTCGGATCAAACACCAATTGCCCAAACAAAAAAATGAAATACAATAGGATGACCAGGAAGAGTCTAGAATGTTGTAAACGGTGAATTTTATCCCGCCACTCCCCTTCTAGGAGGAAGAAAAGAAATAAGGCAGCAATAAGGTAGCTATTGAGTTTTGTATTAAGCACCAGGCTTAGAATGACAGCTACGATGCCAATTGCATAAATGCCCTCGTTTCTAATTATTCTCGCCATGTATCCTGATCATATAATCCTCCAAATCGAGTACAACCTTTTCCCACTTATATTCTGACTTGATCTTGTCCAAATTGGCACTTGTATGAGTTGGCCAGTCGGCTTGGTCCCGATCTAGATTACTAAGTGAACTTTCGTTTGCAAAATATAGGGCATCTTGTCCCAGTACAGCCCGATTGAAATCATTGTCATGTGCAATGATTCTACATGATGAGGCCATCGCTTCCAATAAGGAGGGATTGGTCCCGCCCACCGAATGACCGTGGTAATAATAGCGACATTGTCGTCTGAGACTTTCAATCTTAGCCTCTTCGTATACACCGCCTATAAATTGGATCGTCTCGCTAGCATATTTAGCTTTCATTTTCTTACCAAATCCTTCACTTACATCTCCAACTAAAATTAAGGGGAAATCCTTTTGATGCGCTCTTAGAATGGTTTCAATCTGATTCTCAGGTTCCATGCGGGCAATCAATAAATCGTATCCACCCTCTTGTACATTCCACTCGGATAGAATAGACGAATCCACCTCATTGATGATTTCCGCACCATACGAAATGTATGCAACGGGCAGTGTATATTTTTCATGCAAATAGGACTCTATAGCTCTGCTATCGGCAATTAGTGCACTGCTATATTGACCCGCCCATGACTCCGCCTTTTCAAGGAATAATTGAACGGGACGACTGTATTTGGATCGCTTCCACTCCATCCCATCCATATTGGTGATCACTGCAACTCCATCGGGAAATAAGAATGACCAAACGGAACTGCTCGTATAGCCCAACTGAAGTATGACATCAAAATTCCTATCTCTGGCATCGCGAATGCAATTCAGATCATATAGAAATTGACCTGCGGTTCCTATGGTGTCTTCAGGGTCGGAACAAAGAATGCGCTGAACGCCTTTCCACCATTCCTCCTTTAATGGGTGATAAGCTGAGCAATAGACAACAACCTCATGCCCTCTTTCAACCAACATTGGTGCCACCTTTTCGGCAAATCGCTCAAAACCACCGTATAGATTGGGCACACCTCGACTTCCTACAATACCAATTCTCATTCCTTCGAATTTAGCACTTTCTTATATGCCGTTAAGGTCTCTTTGGCCGCTTTTTCCCAAGTATAGTTTTCTGAAATTCTGGATTGAAAGGCCTTATTCAAGGGGGCTTGAGCGGCCTGCACAACTGCTTGGTAAATACTGTCAGATTCTGCGGGATTGCAGTAGAATGCATCCTCTTTGAAATACTCAGCCGTATCGCCTTTATCTGTGATAACGAGACTGCATCCCATCATGGCCGCTTCTAATGAGCTCAGGCCAGTAGTCTCCGCCCAGGAAGGAAGAACATGGACTTTGTGCTGTTGATATAGCTCTTTCATTCCCTCAACCGAATCCACATATCCATAGAAATGTACATTACTAGCAGCTTCGGTTTTGCATTGATCGAAATAAGCCATCTGATTGGGAGCCGCTTTTCCGACCAAGGTGAGTTCAAAGTCCGTGTTGTTTAGTGCTCTAATTAAATTAAGCTGATTCTTATTGTTTTCAATTCGCGCGGCGCACAACACCTTATTCGATTCTCGATTGGCCGAGGAAGGTGTAAACATCTCATGATCGATCCCATTTGGCACGACCGCATATGAATCGGTTTGATGGCCCAGGTCTTTTTCTAGTCGAGCAATTTCACTGTTTGAATTTGGCAGCAACATTTCCGCTTTACACATCAGCTTGCAAATCGAAGATTTTTGACCTCTCCAGAGATACTCCAGACTTTGAATGCGCTCACCATTTACGAGCATACGCGCGATGGCTTTCACATATTCCATCCGGAAGGGTCCTAAAAGTCTACTGAGTAAGCTCATCAATCCTTTTCGACTAATCTGATCGCCCTCTCTATAATCCACATAAATGGTAGACACTACAAAGGGTACTGAGCATTTATTGATATGACCTAAGATGTCTGCTGGGCGGATGATATTAAAGAAATGAAGTAGATCATATTCCTCATATTCGATCGATTCATTCGAACGGAAAATCTGAACTGTCACACCTTTTTTCTTGAGATACTTGGCCGTATTCATCACTTGAACGGTGTCTCCACCATATACCTCAAACAAACTGGACCTAGCAATCATGGCAACCTTCATTTCACCACCTTTTTTGTCCAATTCTTCCATTCAAATTCTGTGAACGCAGAAGAGAATACCAGCAACCAGATAATGTATTCCACCACATTACCAATGTAGCTCCCAGTGAATTGATAAATAAATATGAAACAAAATAGAGAAAATCGAAATGGATTCCTCCTTACTTGGGTTGAAAAGAAGAAGTAGCATTCGGCGACTAGTTTTATTGCCACACCAGGAATTCCATAGGTAGCCAATAACTCAGCCATAGCATTTGGAATACGAATGGTGTCGGGAATGTTGGTATAGGTATAATACTGCACAATAAAATCCCTTCCAATATGCTTTATTTGTCCTGGTCCTATACCTACCCAAATACTCTTCATTTCAGCGATATGATAGGCTATATAAAAGGCTTCATAGGTACGACCCCGGGCGGAAGTATCGGTTCCAGATACGATGTTCTGAAATCGGATAAACAATGGATTTTCAGGATAGAACAGCACAAGCGCTATGAGGAAGCTTACACCTGAACCAATAAGCAATAGCTGAATGTTCCGATAGCGCGAAAATTGAAACAATCGCTTGACATAGAGAACCAAACAAATCATCCAACTAAGGAACAAGCTCAACCATACTCCTAATGAAAAGCTGAATAGCATAGGCAGTATGACTAAGAGCAGGCTAAACCATTGTTGGGGTTGATTTCTTTGAAGGAACTTCCAGAAATAGAATAAATAAACCGGAGTAAAAAGCAATGCAAAATAGCTCGCTTCGTAGGTGAGCAGTTTTAAACGGGGAATGATGGGCAGGTTCGGACTAATAGGAACCGTGTACCAGAATACCTCTCTTAAGAATGATGGAACGAATAAGCACGGAAGAGCAACTAAAAACAAGAGAAAAGTACCATACAAGCCCATCTTCATGAGCTCATCCACCGCAGGGGTCAATTTCAAATACTTGTACGAAGCTATGATGAAAGCTGAATTCAATAAAAGTAAGAGGGCACTCCTGAGATAGAAAAAACTGTCAAGGCGATGATACACATCATTAAAGTCAATCGTGAAATGGAAAATTCCAAAAAGAAGAAGTAGCGCTATGAAGAGCGTGTACAAATTGGAATAGGGACGCTCTCGGGTATAAAAAACAAATACAGGGAAAAGCAAAGTGGTAAAAAGCAATCCTTGTGGAAGCAAAAAGCTGTTGAATAGAAAAAACAACAAAAACACCAATCGATATGGTTTATCCATAATCGACATTAGGATCTGAGCAATTTTAGATCAATAAATGTGGGCCTAATGTAAATGAGATACATACTTAGTAAGGCGAGTAAACTACTGAAGATAAATTCTTTGGAGCCATACTCAAAAAACACAATGCTCGAAACTGCCAAAAGCTGTGGAAGTAGGATTAAGCCCGCTTCATAAATTAAGCTCTTTTGAAGAAAGCGGAGGTTGATGATGTAGTTATTGACACAGGCTGATACAATTGAGGCTATGATCATTCCGTAAATAATGGATTTTGGAGTACTTCCTAAAGTATAGGCCACGAGCATTCCTACAATGTGGAGACCGGTGGTTACAAAAAACAGATAGGTAGCCAGCTTTTCTTTCTTTCGTCCGTTGAGATAGAAATATGGACTTATAGTAAAAATGAAAATCATTTCGAATGCGATAAAGGGACCGATATAATCGGCAAGCATTGAGCTGTTATCTTCACCCAACCAGAACTCAAAAAACCAATCGGATATGGTATAGAAAATCATGAGCATGAATAGCGAGAATGTGAGCAGGCTATTGCGAACGGTCCGATAGAAGGACTCCCTATCCTTCTCCCTTTCTGTAAACTTTGGAAATACCCAACTAACTGCTGCAGTTAAGCCCATATGGATGTGATTGATGAGTACCGCCATAATAGAATAGTAGCCCAAAACTTCAAGTCCATAAAATTGAACAACGAGGTACCGATCTGCAAATTGAAAGGCCAGTATAACAGCTATTGATTGTAGCCACAACCATTTCGAAAAATTCAATTCCTCTTTGGCCAAGACCCAATCTATTCCAAACTTCACGGCACCGCCGAGCAATTGCTTGGACAGGTGCATTTGAATGGCAAAATAAACGGCTGAGATTGAGATGTTGCCAAAGATCACCCAACGTACATCGGGTGATCGAAATAGTATAAGTAAATAAGCCCCGAAAATGCTCATACGTAAGAGCGTGTTAATCAAAGCTGCTTTGTCGAATCGTTCAATGGCTTTGTAGCTGGATTGAAAAACTTGATCGCAAAGCCGAAAAAGGACAACGAAACTGCTAAGCACAAAACAGACGGCCGTATAGGTCTTTATTTCATCCTCAAGGTTAAACAGATTTAAATGGACGACTGAAAGTGCCAAAATCACCGTAGTAAGCAGAATGGGAAGAAACAGCAATGCCGTCAAACTAATGTTTACGTTTAGCGTGTTCCTAGCATCTTGTTTATCGCCCTTATTCCAATGAAAGGCTACATTCCGAAAGGTCCCCATACCTAAACCTAGATTAAAGAGTTGCAAGCTCACCATAACCGAAGTTAGAAGGGTCCACAATCCATATAAGCTAGGTCCTAATTGATTGATAAAGAATGGTGTAAACACCAATTGGAAAACTGGATAAACAGCCACATCGAGTACGCTCCAAATGGCATTTCCTAAGTTTTTCTTCCCTTTATTCATTGGGATTTCCTGCTATTGGAAAACATTTCGAGCAGGAATGATAGAGCAAGAGCCAAGGCCATGAATAGCAACAATCGACTTATGTGCTCTTTGTAATTAAAATTGGAAACGGCCGAATCCGTTGTAGAAAAGCCATATACATAGCCCAATGGTTGATAATGCTCTACGGCGAATGCAAATTCAATCCGTTTATCATTAAACTTTTCCTTTAGCACGAAGAGCGATGCAATGTCAATAATGGAATCTGAAATCACGGCACCAGAAACTACGCCCGATTGCACCGCACCGATCACTTGATCGATCCTATTTATCTCATTATCATAAAAATAATAACGTTCTTTTATGAGCTTGGAATTGATACGGAGAAGCTCTGCATTCTTTGAGGAGTTGATGAGATAATAAAGAATACCATTTTCCAAAAGCTGGACACTCTCCTTATCTAAGGTCATTACATGAACATAAAAAGGCAATCCAGTAAGAGTAATGTCTTCATGAAGGGCAGATCCAGCTACATTGGTTGCGGAAATGGATAGAATGTTAGGCACCTTTTCTATCGGAAAATTGAGCAAATCACTGAGCTCATCATAGGCATGATGATCGATTAGTCGCTGTAGCTCGAGGATCATATCGCCGTACACCTTTTTAACCAGCTCATTATGTTCCATTTGGGCAGTGGCGATGAATACGGTTTCGGATCGCTCTTTGGCTGTCCAGAAAAGTGCTGCCCAGAGTCCAAAGAGGAATACGAAGAGATACCAAGAGCGTCGTATTAGGTGCAGACCAAAGGCCACAAGCTCTTTGATCCAAAGGCTCATTTCTTTGGAGAAATGGATCAGGTCAGTTGGATTTGGTTGTTCGTTTTGCATAGACAATAAGCTGTTTTCGAAGATAGGGGTTTCGGTAATTTAAACGAAAGAGGCTATCTACTAGAAAGCAGATAGAAACAATCCATTTGGTTGCAGGTGGAACGAGTAATATTATTGCCTAGCAACCAATCCATTACGTAATTAATTGCGTATATTAATTCAACCAATCATGTTCGCCTTTTCAAGGTGAATAAGAGTATTGATATGCCATTCATTCGAATCCTTTTTGCTGTTTATTTGTTTGCAATTCCAGCCATGGCCCAGGATTCCATAGTAGGACATTTTGGTTTTGACGACATTCAATGGTGTCCTGAGAAAGTGTCTGATTTGGACGCCTATCCTCCTTTGGAAGCCGTTAATTATATTTCGCCTTTCCTTTTTAATATCTGCGCTAAAATTCCGGAAGTTGGAGTTCCAGTCAATTCGTTTGGTTATCAGCATGCGTTTAGCACCAATGGATACAGCATCATCTCCATTGAAAATGATGATCCTGGCAACCTAACTACAGAGAAACAACGAATCTTTCAATTGAAATTGCCAGAACCATTGATTCAATATGCGAAGTATAAAGTCTCCTTCTATCTCTCATTTGCGGACAGCAGTACCACTTCGGCCTCTAGAATTGGAATTGATTTTCATTATCACGAACAATATCGTCCGTTTGTTTCTAGCATCCCCAAAAGCATTGGGTATTTGGAAACTCAAAAAGGAGTGTATTTTGAAGATTCGGTTGGGTGGATGCGGGTTGAATTTGATTACGAGCCCTACATCGGTGATCGATATCTAACGATAGGGATTTATAATTCGGCTGATTCTTCTGTGGCCAACAATGCTAATCCCTATTTACTCTCGGCCTATTATATTGATGACGTACAAGTGAAATTGATCGAGTCTTCTTCCAAGCCTCCGGAAGTGAAGATTTTTATTCCGAATGCCTTTGTACCGAACAATGATGGATTGGAAGACATGTGGAACTTTGTGATGTTGGGCATTGAAGAAATTGATCTATCCATATTTGATCGACAGAATTGAATGATCTTGAGCTATAAGGGACATCCGTCCAATTTCGAAGGTTGGGATGGAACATTTATGGGAAACCGAAGTCCGCAAGGGTCTTATTACTATAAAATGTCTGTGAGAAAATCTGGAAGTGGAGAAGAATGGTATAGAGAGGGATGGATCCATCTCATTAGATGAAGTCAGGCAGTGCAGTTCATACAAAGGAATTGCTTAAGTCTGCTAAGGCCCGAATACTCAAACATTAAGAAGCAAAAAACTCGAAAGACGAATCCTTCGAGTTTTTCTATTCTCCCAGCCATAGGAGCGTATTGTCATTCCCAAATGGGAATAAAATCTTATGTGGTACAAAGAAAGGGAAAATGGGTGGCTCTTGGACTATGTGGGAGTGGATAGTTTGTTATTAGTTTGGTTCTAATCCAAAGTGCTCAAGGCTCTAAATCAATTAGCTCGAAACAATCGGGGATTCAGTGACTCATTACACTCGTCAAAGATCCCAAAAACGCCCCTTTTCACAATCGAAGCCTCCAGCTCGCTCTGCTAGCAAGTAGGCTTTTTTGTTTCATCGCTTTTGATCGCAAGTGCTCAACGCTCAAAAACAAAAAAGCCTCCTAAAATACGTTTGAGGAGGCTTCGTTTGCGGTCTGGACGGGATTCGAACCCGCGACCCCATGCGTGACAGGCATGTATTCTAACCAACTGAACTACCAGACCAATATTCCGCTTAAAAGAACCCTTCCGTTTTGCGGAGCGCAAATATATGGGTTTTTTATTTTCTCCAAAGAAATAAATGCAGGAAAATTACACTCCTTCCCTATTCCGTTTTCTACCTAGAATTGAAACATTCTTAACCGCCAAATAAAGGCATGGCCTTCTTAAAGGTATTGAGCAATCCCCACATCAAAGGCACCAAAGCTACGGTCCACGCCAAAGCTATAACCCAAGGACTCGTTTTCTCTCTTTTCATCAATTCTCTTTTTTAACTTCATGGAATCTGGCATTCACCGGACGTACCAGTAAATTCGATACCAACCCTAAGATCAATAGGCCAGCCATGATGTACATGACCTGATTGTAACTTTGCTCCAATGGTACACCCGCCTGCTGAGCACGATTCTTAATGAACACCACCAAAGTAGGTCCTAAGACACCGGCGGCACTCCAGGCGGTTAGCAATCGACCATGAGTGGCTCCCACTTGATAGGTGCCAAATAAATCTTTTAAATAAGCCGGAATGGTGGCAAAACCTCCTCCGTACATGGAGTAAATTAGTCCCCATACCAAAACAAAGAGCACCAAATTCCCTAAGGAGGCCACTTCGGGCACCAGGAAATACACGACGGCACCCAGCCCCAAATAGATGGCGTAAACTGTCTTACGCCCAATGATATCACTAAAGGAAGACCACCCAAAACGACCCAGCAGATTAAAGAGACTCAATAGTCCTACAAATCCTCCCGCAACAGCAGCTGTAACTCCCATCACGTTCTGAATCATTGGAGATGCCACGGATAGCACACCTATCCCAGCAGTAACGTTCAAACATAGAATGATCCACAGTTGCCAAAATTGAGGGGTTTTTATGGCGTTATCCGCGCTCACATGATCCGATGTGATTAGCTTGTCCTTTTTAACTTTTGAAGGGTCCCAACCCTTTGGTTTCCAATCGGGCGATGGAATTCGGGCGGTAACTACTCCAAACATCATAAAAGTGAAATAGATCAATCCCATCGTAAGCAAGGTCATCATTACACCATTAATCGCTGGTCCCGAATAGAATTCCATAAGACGCACCGCCAATGGTGAGCCAATCATCGCGCCTCCTCCAAAGCCCATAATGGCCATCCCCGTAGCCATCCCAGGCTTATCTGGAAACCACTTCATCAAGGTCGAAACTGGAGAGATATAGCCCAATCCGAGTCCACATCCTCCCAAAACTCCATATCCCAAATACACCAACCAAATGTTATGTATCTTAACACCCAAGGCCGAAACAAGAAATCCACCCGCGAATAAAAAGGCTGCAGCCAGCATACTCCGCCTAGGACCATTTCGCTCCACCCATTTCCCGAAAGTCATGGCGCTTAATCCCAAAAAGACAATCGCAATAGAGAAAATGCGCACCACTTGCTTTTCCTGCCAATCGTCGGGCAAGGATTCCGTGACACCCAGGACTTCTGTCAATGGATTATTAAAGACACTAAAGGCATACACCTGCCCAATACAGAGATGGATAGAAAGGGCAGCAGGTGGAAAGAGCCAGCGCGAGTAGCTCCCCGACGCTATACTTCCTTCCTTACTTAAAAATGCACTCATGGAGTTTAATTTTGGTTAAAAGTAAAGGCCTTCGCACGAATAAAAGACGATAAATGTCATACTGAACTGGATCCGTCCCTATTCACCGTAGTTTTTATCTTGCACTAAATTACGCTCTAAAGCCCATTCTCATGAAGTATCTAAGTTTGCTGCTCTGTATCGTTCTCGTTTATTCTTGCAAAAAGAAAGAACCATTAGAAGAGCTTCAACTGTATGCTGAATCCATGATCATCGCGGGAGACACTATTAGCATAACTTCAAATTACAGCAGTGGTAGCTTTAGTTGGAATACGGGCGAAACAACGCCAAGCATACAGATCACAGAAGCTGGCACCTATAGTCTTCAAGTGACTCAAGATGATCAATCTGTTTCCAAGAGTATCACGATTGAAAAAGCCTGGCCCATTGGCGAAGTTCGCACCGATTCAGGTGACATTCACATCTGGCTGCACGAAGTCACTCCCCTACATCGTCAAATGTTTATCAAATTGGCTCGACAAGGCCATTACAACCAGTTTTTCTTCAACCGTGTAATTCCAAAATTCGTCATTCAAGGAGGTTACCCCGATGAACCCATCTACTTTGAGAATTCGCCTTACTTGATTGATCCGGAATTTGTAGATAGTTTAAAGCATATCAAGGGAGCCGTGGATATGGGCAGAGACAATAATCCAAACAAAGAATCAAATGGTTGTCAATTCTATATCGTGAACAAAGCAGGTATTGGATTGCCTTTCCTGGATGGCGACTACACCATCTTTGGTCGCGTTATTCAAGGCATAGAGACCGTGAATAGGATTACTTGGATGGAAACCAACGCTCAGGATGAACCCTTGGATTCGGTTCCTCTCGAAGTCAATATTCTAATAAAGAATTCTGCAATGATTTTGGCTGATTACGGAATGACGGTCGATTAATCAGCGGATGACTTCGTAGGAAATGAAATCAACCCCGTTCACTCGGGCTGCATCAAAATTGGGAACGATCTGGAAGTAATATATGCCGCGCTTCTTGAGCACCTTATCCCCTACTTTAATTCGTCCAATCCAGCTTCCATCTTCTATACGTTGCTCCCATTCCACTTTCATGTTCTCCGTGAACACAACCTTCGATCGATCTGGTCGAATCAAGGTCAATTTGAAATAAGCTTCTAGATATTCATAACTGCTTGTATACCCCACGACCAACACCAGGTCTTCGGCCGTATTATCCTTTTTATCAATAGTGAACAAGATTCCAGGGCGTTCGTACCAAATGTCGCCAATAAAGGTCTTTAAGGCCGGCAGGTCTTCCTCGTTCTTAATTACTCGGTCATCAATTTCCATTTCCGGCAGCTGCGTACTATCCCCCGATTTGAAATTGAGATTGAAGTCAATCTGCTCTCCTTTTCGAAGCTCTATTTTTTTAATCGTGGTTCGCTGATTTGAAAAGAAGAAGTATTCATTGAGCGTGTCTCCCGAAACAATCATCTCTAAATGGGCCGATCGCTCAATAAGACTGTCCTTCGCGCTTACAATGACCGAAACAATGCGATCTTCATCTGCCGTATAACTCATTTGCAGCATGCCGCTGTATTGAGCATGTAAGCCAATCGATGTTAATAAGAGGAAAAGAAGAAACAGTCGTTTCATCAATACAATTTTTGTCTTTTCAGTAAGTACGGCATGAATACTTGTTCAAAACCTAGGTTGATATCAATTTCAACCAAGTCAATCTTATATTGCAAGCACTTCATTTTTAATTGTTCATCGAATCGCAAGATTTGTTCCGTATACTGTTCACGTATTTCAGACGGATTAAGTTTTACCGTATCCCCTGTTTCGAGATCCACAAAACGATAAGGCCGATTGTCTAAATCAAAGTCTATTTCATTCTTTTTATCGACGACATGAAATAGTATGACCTCGTGTTTATTGTACTTCAAATGCTGCAGGGCGCTAAACAACTCATCCGGATCGTCCATGCTAGCGTCAAACATATCAGTAAATAAGATGACTAAGGAACGCTTATGAATTTGTTCCGCTATTTCATGAAGGGCTTTAATGGCAAAGGTAGACCGTTTCTCATCCGGTTTGTATTCAACCAAAAGCTTTTCAAGCTCATGATAAAGCAGCTGGTGATGGCGGTTGTTGGTTCGTTCAGGAGTGTGAACTTCAACTTCTTCTGAGAACATACTTAATCCTACAGCATCGCGCTGACGTTTTAGGATATTCATCAAGGCCGCAGCAGCATATACCGAGAATAGGATTTTATTTGGATGGTTTATATCGACATCCTTACGCACCGGGAAGTACATAGAAGAGGAATTATCGATCACAATACGGCAACGCAGATTGGTTTCCTCCTCGTATCGTTTCACAAAGAGCTTATCGGTTCTGGCATATAGCTTCCAATCGATATGACGTGTGGACTCCCCTTTATTGTAGAGTCGATGTTCAGCAAATTCTACACTAAAACCATGGTATGGGCTTTTGTGTAAACCTGTGATAAATCCTTCCACCACTTGCCTGGCTAAAAACTCTAGGCGTCCAAATTCACGTACTTCTTCCGGATTAAAATTCATGAAGGCGAAGATAGAAAATTAGGGTCGAGCTAATGAATAATATTGTTCTTCAAAATGAAGGGGTGTTCTGCAGCATCGATCACTAAAACGAGAACGAAAAAAGGCATCGACTCGATATACCTATCCAAATTTGACTCCAATTTTCAACAGGAATTTCCTTCCGTCAGCAGGTTTTCACATTTTACCAACAGCACTTCTATATTTCCCTTTCAAAGGCTAGATTAGAGCTGGATTTCCTCCACCTCTATTATTTGACTACCACCTTCTAATTCAATTAGATGTATTTAGTTTTTGATACCGAAACGACCGGTTTACCTATTCGATACGATGCTCCATTAACGGACTTTGAGAATTGGCCCCGGCTTGTTCAAATTGCCTGGCAACTGCACGAAGACGACGGAAGCTTTGTACAAGCCAAGAATTTGACGGTATTTCCAGACGGTTTTGATATCCCCTATTCTTCGGCTAAAATTCATGGGATAAGCACTGAAAAGGCCCAAGCGGAAGGTATTCCTATCAAAGATGTTATGTCCGAATTCTTAGAGGATGTTAAACAAACACGAATTCAGGTCGGTCATAATCTTCGCTTCGATCTAAATATCGTTGGATCGGAAATATTGAGGCTGGGATGGGAAAATCCATTGGAAGATATACCTGTTCTTGATACCCAGCTAGAATCTACAGAATATTGCGCCATTCCCGGAGGCCGTGGTGGGAAATTTAAATGGCCTCGATTAAATGAGCTTCATTCAAAGCTTTTCGGAGAGGAATTCGATGAAGCCCATAATGCAGCTGCTGATGTGGAAGCCACGGCGAGATCCTTTTTTAAGCTTGGAGAGCTCAAAGTCATTGAACTCAATCCTCCATTGCGCTCAGATATCATGGCGCATCTTAAAAAGATTGCCACTGAGATTCTAAGCAGTGTTGATCGAAGAGAGGATGAAAATGAAGACACGGATGGAATTGAGCAAAGTACAGATCATTTCATCGACCATCCTTTTGCACACTTACACGTTCACTCCAAATACAGTATTCTACAAGCCACATGTGATATAAATGAGATGGTAGCTAAGGCGGGTGAGGATAAGATGCCTGCGGTTGCTCTAACCGATTTAGGTAATATGTACGCCGCCTTTCATTTTGTCAAGGCCATCGGAAACTATAATAAAAAGGCCAAAGAAAAAGCAGAGGAAAAAGGCATGGACTTTACACCTCTAAAAGGAATTGTAGGTTGTGAATTTTTCATTTGCCGAAACCACACGGACAAATCGGTCAAAGACAATGGATTTCAAATCCCGCTCCTAGCAAAGAATAAGAGTGGCTACCACGCTTTGGCTAAGCTGAGTTCAACGGCTTTTGTCGATGGCTATTACTACGTTCCAAGAATCGATAAAGATGTTCTTATAGGGCATAAAGAAAATCTCATTGCCCTTTCTGGTGGTATACGTGGTGAAATCCCTCAATTGGTTTTAAACATTGGAGAACGTCAGGCTGAGGAAGCTGTTCTATGGTGGAAAGAGACCTTTCAGGAGGATTTCTATCTAGAGTTGATCAATCACGGTTTGGATGAGGAAAAGCATGTAAACAGCTTTCTTATTGAAATGGCTGAGAAACACGATATCAAGCTGGTTGCAGCGAACAATGTGTTTTATCTGGACAAGGAAAATGCCAATGCACACGACATTCTACTTTGTGTAAAGGAAAACGAGAAAAAACAGACCCCAATCGGACGTGGACGCGGGTACCGATACGGTTTTCCAAACGATGAATTCTATTTCAAGTCACAAGACGAAATGAAGGCCGTCTTCCATGATCGTCCGGATGCCATTGAGAACATTCAAGAAGTTGTAGATAAGATTGAACCCTTTACGCTCGCAAGGGATGTTTTGCTTCCTGAATATGATATTCCTGTTGAGTTTGTTGACTCAAAAGATGCTGAGGACGGTGGGAAACGGGGTGAGATGGCCTATCTCAGGCACCTTACCTACCAAGGAGCCAAAGAACGGTATGGCGAAATATCCGATGAGATAAAAGAGCGGCTGGATTTTGAATTGGACACCATTGAAATGACCGGATACCCGGGTTATTTCCTTATTGTACAAGACTTTACGGGAAAGGCACGGGAGATGGGAGTCGATGTTGGACCAGGTCGAGGTTCCGCTGCCGGATCGGCTGTGGCCTATTGTATCGGCATTACCAATGTGGATCCAATTAAGTACAATCTACTTTTTGAGCGTTTCTTAAATCCGGATCGTGTATCGCTTCCCGATATCGACATTGACTTTGACGATCGCGGTCGGGACAAAGTCATCCAGTATGTGATCGATAAGTATGGTGAAAATCAGGTGGCACAGATTATTACCTATGGAACGATGGCTGCCAAAAGCTCCATAAGGGATACCGCCCGTGTGCTAGACCTTAGTTATGATGAAGCCGATCGTTTGGCCAAGTTAATGCCGGACACCAGTCTGGCTAAGCTATTTAAGCCTATTGAGGAGGTTAAAAAGAAACTGAGCGGTGAAGATCTGCAAAAAGGATTTCAGTTTCGAGATATCGCTGAGGAAGAAAGTCCTATGGGCGATACCATCCGTCAGGCTAGAGTTTTGGAGGGTAGCGTTCGAAATACGGGAATTCATGCTTGTGGGGTCATCATCACACCTGACGACATCACCAATTTTGTTCCTGTAGCCTTAGCCAAGGACACGGGTATGTACTGCACCCAATTCGATAATTCGGTGGTTGAATCGGCCGGATTGTTGAAGATGGATTTCCTCGGTTTGAAAACCCTCACCATCATCAAGGATGCGGTCGCCAATATTCAAAAAAGGCATGGAGTAAAGATCATTCCTGACGACATTCCGCTCGACGATGAGAAGACCTATGAACTCTTCCAAAAAGGGAACACGGTAGGTATATTTCAGTATGAATCTACCGGAATGCAAAAGTATCTCAAAGAACTGAAACCCAGTGTTTTTGAAGACTTGATTGCAATGAATGCTTTATACAGGCCGGGGCCGCTGGAATACATCCCGGAATTCATTGACCGGAAGCACGGCCGAAGCGAAATCATCTATGATTTAGATGATATGGAAGAGCATCTGAAAGAGACCTACGGCATTACGGTTTATCAGGAGCAAGTTATGCTTCTCAGCCAAAAATTGGCTGGCTTCACCAAGGGTGAAGCGGACATGCTTCGGAAGGCCATGGGTAAGAAAATATTCGCCCTGCTAGAGACGCTCAAACCCAAATTTATTGCAGGAGGAATTGAACGTAAACATGATCCTGAAGTACTAGAAAAAATTTGGAAGGATTGGGAGGCTTTCGCTTCCTATGCTTTTAACAAGTCACATTCCACCTGTTACGCTTGGATTGCCTATCAAACAGCTTACCTCAAGGCGAATTATCCTGCTGAGTTTATGTCGGCCGTGCTCAGCAATAACATGAACGACATTAAGTCGGTTAGTTTGTTCATGGAAGAGGCCAAACATCAAAAGATCCCTGTGCTAGGTCCTGATGTTAATGAATCGGACTACTATTTCACGGTAAATAAGAACGGGGCCATTCGATTTGGGCTGGGAGCCGTGAAAGGTGTTGGGTCCGGAGCCGTAGACATCATTGTCAAGGAGCGTGAAAATGGCAGCTATCAGAGCATCTTTGATGTGACCTCAAGAGTTGATTTGAGGTCGGTAAATAAAAAGACCCTTGAAGGTCTTGCGCTCGCTGGAGCTTTCGATGGTTTTGATGGTTCGCATCGTGGGCTATACTTTGCCGAAACGGAGAAAGGCACCGTTCTAGAACTAGCCATCCGCTTTGGCAATCAGGTGCAAGAAAAAGAGAACAGCACACAGATGGACATCTTTGGAGAAATTAGTGAGATGGACATTCAAGAGCCTGTTTTACCTGAGGCTCCAGAATGGAATCGCTTACAAGCTTTGAAGAAAGAGAAGGAAGTCGTTGGTATCTTTATTAGTGGACATCCACTAGATGATTTCAAGCATGAAATACGATTCTTTGTGAATGCGAGCCTTGCTGATTTGGAGAATGAAGAAAAGATTGTAAACAAAGAACTCAGCTTAGCTGGAATTGTTAGTAAGGTAGATCATCGGGTAAACCAACGTGGGCAAGGTTGGGGGATTCTGACCTTAGAAGATTATCAGGATCGATATGACTTCCGCTTCTTTGGGGAAGATTATCAGAAATTCAAGCATTTCATGGATCTGAATGTGTTCTTACATATGAAGATCATGGTTCAAGAGCGGACATTCACCGATAAAGAAACCGGACAGCAAAGAAGGCGGACGTATATGAATTATCGCTCCATCCAACTACTATCAGATGTGTTTAAAAATGATGAGCGTAAAGTAGAACTCATTGTACCTCTTGATCACATAAAGGATGATTTCGCGGATCGAATTAATCACCTACTCAGTAAACATGCTGGCAAACAAGCTGTTAAGATTCATGTGTTTGATCGGGAAGACAAAGATATTAGCATTAGTTTGCATTCTAGGATGAAACGCGTAGACATAAGTAAAGAACTCATTGAAGACCTTGAGTCCTTTGAAGGAATGGGTTATCGATTAAGTAAATAGAAATGACATGAATGCGACCATTTAAATCCAAATGGGAATAGTATTTTTGCAGAGCAAATATTGTAAGTCAATTAAACCAATATAAAATGGCAGTAGAATTAACAGACAGCAACTTCGAAGAATTGGTAATCAAAAGTGGCAAGCCTGCTTTGGTTGATTTTTGGGCTGCTTGGTGTGGACCTTGTCGTATTGTAGGTCCTGTAGTTGAAGAATTAGCAACAGAATATGGCGATCAAGCCGTAGTTGGTAAAGTTGATGTAGACAACAACCGTGAAGTTGCAATGAAATATGGTATCCGTAACATCCCAACCCTTCTTTTCTTTAAGGATGGTGAAGTAGTAGACAAGCAAGTTGGTGTTGCTGCCAAGAATGTTTTGGAAGGAAAGTTAACAGCGCAATTCTAAGGATCTGTAGATCACTATAATTGTAAAAGCCCTCTTGAGCAATCAAGAGGGCTTTTTTGTACGTTTCAATTCAAGTTGATTGATCTAGAACTTCATGACAACCGACTGAACTTTACCTTCACGCAGGATCTTCACGGCCACACCATCGGCGGTATTCATTTCACCGAGTTTAATGCGAGCTCCGTCAAGTGCCTCCTCACTATCGATCACAATTCCTTCAATCTCTAGAATTACATCACCGCCCAATTGGAAAGGACGATCTAAGAAAGTGATTGGAATAAAGCCTCCTCTTAGGCCGGCTTTTCCCGCAGGAGAATTTGTCACAACCTTTTCAACCAAGATGGCTCCATCCTGTGGCACGTTTAATACCTGACATAATTCCTTGCCAATCATCTTAGATTCCATTCCATTCCAAGTGTAGTTTTCATCTATCAATAATTTTCTTGCCAAGTTTGCGGTAGCCACAAATCCCAACCTTGGAAACCTCCGCTTTCGGTAAGGATGTAGGAGCAAACGCCCACAACTTCACCATCCATATTAAACATGGGTCCACCGCTATTTCCAGTATTGATGGCGGCATCCGTTTGGAAGAACTCCATTTTGGCCGATCCGTTGACCACATTGTTTGCCGTGTGTCTACCACTTATATATCCAACAGATAAACTCTGTCGAGGCCGTAAGGAGCTCCAATGATAAAAATCTGTTCTCCAGTCTTAACTTCATCGCTATTCCCAACTGTAGCCACTTTCACATCTTTCTTTTCCCACATGAGCTCTACCAAAGCAACATCGGCACCGGGCGATGATCGAATCACTTTTCCTGGAACTCGCTCACCATCCGTAAAGATGACCATGATTTCTTTTGCCGACTGAACCACATGAGCGGCAGTAAAAATGGTGTTTTCACTAACCACAACGCCAGATCCTAGTCCTTGGCTAGTTTGCTTCATGCCAGGCACCCGCACATCCAACACATCTTCCTTAGTGGCAATAATAACCACAGATTCATGGACTTCCTCATAGAGCTCCGCCACCGATTTCTGCCCTAAGATTAAGAATGGACTGAGCAATAAAACAAGTAATACTCTTTTCATCAAATTCAAATTTTGCTCGAATTTATTTGCTTTTCAATCAACTTACAAGTTCAATCCACAGATTAATTTCTTTAATTGATTTATCTATTGCTAAAAAGAATGTGCCCTTATCGTTTTAATTCAAAAGTTTTTCCGACATTTGCCGCCCGAAAAAATGGTTAATAGAGGTCGCGTACCTCGCTGAAATCAAATTAAATGGCAACAAGAATTCGTTTGCAGCGTCACGGTAAAAAAGGAAAACCATTCTATCATATCGTGATCGCGGATCAAAGATCCAAAAGAGACGGTCGATACATCGAAAGAATCGGATCGTACAATCCAATAACAGTACCAGCAACCATCGACCTTGAATTTGACAAGGCAGTTGATTGGGTAATGAAAGGGGCACAACCAAGTGATACCGCTCGTGCTATTCTTTCTTACAAAGGTGTATTGATGAAGAAGCACTTACTAGTGGGTGTTCGTAAAGGCGCTTTAACAGAAGAGCAAGCAGAAGAGAAATTTGCAGCTTGGATGTCAGACAAGGAGTCTAAGATTCAAGGACATGCTGAGTCTATTTTAAAAGCGAAAGAGGAAGCTCGTTTGAAGTGGGCAGCTGACGAAAACGCGAAGCGTATGGCAGCTAAAGCTGAAGAAGAAGAAGAAGAAGCGGCTGAAGAAACCGTAGCTAGCGAGGACGCAGCTCCAGCTGAAGAAGAAAACAAAGAAGCATAAGAATGCAAAAAAACGATTGCTATCAGTTAGGCAGCATCGTTAAAAAGCATGGATATAAAGGGGAAGTCAAAATCCGATTGGATGTTGACCTCCCTTCTTTTTATTCAGAGCTTGAGTTCTTCATGATTGAAGGTGAAAAAGGACTTATGCCTTATTTCCTAGAATACATCCAACTTCAAAAGGATGGATTTGCTATTGCAAAAATTGAAGGCATAGATACCGAAGAAGACTTGGTCCCTTTCTTACGAAAGGAAATTTACCTACCCCTCGCAAATCTTCCCGAATTGACTGGAAACCAGTTTTATTATCACGATATATTGGGTTTTACCGTGATAGATGCATCCTATGGAGTGGTGGGTCTTCTAGAGGATATCATTGGGTCTGGTGCCCAAGAACTGTTCAGAGTTAATAGTAAAGGCACTGAAGTGCTCATTCCATTTACAGACGACTGCTTCGATCGTTTGGAACGCGAAAAGAAAGAACTTCATATTCGTGCTCCTGAGGGTCTCATTGAACTCTACTTAGGTTCCGATGGGGAGTAAAGCTTTCCAATTTCAACAATTTAGCATATCACAAGAACATGCCGCCATGAAGCTGGGCAGCGATGCCGTCCTATTTGGAGGATGGATTGACTATACCAAGGCATCTAGCATCCTTGATATTGGTACAGGAGCGGGAATACTCAGTCTTATTGCCGCCCAAAGAAACCACAAAGCTCATATCCACGCTATTGAAATCGATCCCCAAGCCAGTATTGATGCCCACAAGAATTTTGAGCAAAGTCCGTTCAGCGACCGACTATCACTAATAGAACAGGATTTTAGAACGTATGAATCAACTAACAAATACGATCTGATTATTTGCAATCCTCCATTCTTCTCCAATTCTCTTCTTCCTCCAAATAATCAACGAGCCGTGGCGAGGCATACGAATTCATTGCATTGGAAAGATCTCTTGGCAAAAGCCCCTTCCCTCCTTTCCGATAGTGGTCAATTGAACATCATGATTCCTGGAACGGAGCTAGAGGACGTTCAAAAATTCGAAAGTGAATTGGCTCTTAGTCAACTATGTTTGGTTAAATCACTGGAAGACAGTCCTGTAAATAGGCTCTTTATCCGGCACACCCATTCATCTGCGGAAATCGAATATTCAGAATTGGTTGTACATACACCTACAAGAGAAAAAACGGAAGCCTTTAAAAGACAAACAAGAGACTTATATCTGAGCTTTTAATTAGTAACCTAAGTAGTCTACTTCTTCCTCAGTAAACCGAATACCATATTCGGCTAGCTCACTTAAAATGGGCGTATAAATTTCTTTGCTAATAGGAATTTGAACGCCAGGTGTGCTAATCTTGCCCTCAAGTATATGACGTGTGGCTATTCCTACAGGAAGCCCGACCGTCTTGGCCATAGCCGTTTGCTCAGAATCATCTCCTATTACCGCCATGTAGGCATTGATTTGCTTGCGCTCACCGTTGATTTCAAATCCAAGCTTATGCACCATCACAACCAAATCTTTATCATCCGGATCCAGGGTCCATTGATCCTCTAAGATCTTCTGGAGAATTTGAGCGGGTGTCGCAGACTTCAACCCTATTTTTTTCTTATCGAAAAGACACAGCGAACTCAATTTATCCATCAAATCATCGTCTTGATCGATCTTTAAATAGTGCATCAACTTCAATTCTACCGCATCATGTTTGTTATACGCCAGAAAGGTATTGGTGAAATCACGGTAAGTCATTTCTTCAGAATTCTCCAACTCATAGGTATCATCGGTCATTCCTAATTTTACAAACACATCCCAAGCCCTACAGAATCCAGGCCGACGTAAGGTACCTCTGAATATGGTCGGAACTTTATCTAAACCATAGACCGAACGATACTTCAGAGAGTCGCGATTGGCATAGGCTTCATAACGGCCATATTCTGGAACCTCCATGAATTCCGTTCTTCTAAATAACTGATGATAAGGAATGTATTTATACTTGCCTTCCTGCTCGAACTTCACTGCTCCTCCACTTCCCGCAACAACCACATTTCTCGGATTCCATGTAAACTTATATTTCCACGGATTATTTTCACTCTCTGGAGCCAATAGACCGCCTGTAAAGGATTCAAACAAAAGAATCTTCCCTCCATTGTCCCTAACTCGGTCCAACAGATGCATGGCGCTTAAATGGTCGATTCCAGGATCTACGCCAATCTCATTGATTAAAATCACTCCCTTTTGCTTCGCTTTTTCATCCAATGCCTTCATCTCCTCAGAGATGTAGCTGGCAGTTACCATATGCACACCAAATTCAATGCAATCTTCGGCAACGGGCACATGCATAGAGGCAGGAAGCATGGATATAACCACATGATGCGAGGCAATTAGATCCCTCCTAGCCTCAGCATTTGTTACATCAAACTCAACCGCCTGTGCACAAGGATATTCTTGAATCTTCCTTTGTGCTAATTTCATATCACGATCAGCCACTGTAAAAGTCCAGTCGTTTGCTGTGCAATGATCGCCAAGATATTTAATCAGGGAAATGGTCGATCGACCCGCACCTATGAGAAGGATCTTCTTCATTTAATCTACTTTAGTCGCGCTAAATTATCCAGCTCGTTCAAACTTCCAGCATTAAAATAAAAAAAATGAACAAGAAACTTTTTGGTTGGTCTCTTCTGTATATAGGAATTGGGATAGGATTGGGTGCGTTCGGCACTCACGGTCTCAAAAACTTAGTGGAGCCAGAACAACTCTCAAGTTATAAGACAGGCATTCAGTATCAGTTTTTAGCAGGAACCATCCTACTAATTCTGTCTACGGTATGGGAAGACTTGCGTTCGGATGTACGAATTACAGTTCCGTTAATTGCTGTAGGAAGTCTGCTTTTCTCTTTCTCCATTTATACGCTTGTTGTGGTCGCCCTCCCTCCTGGCCTTAAACGTATTGTTGTTATGCTTACACCTTTAGGTGGACTAAGTATGATTATTGGTGTTTGCTGGCTCGGAATCAAAATGCTTAAGAAGGGTGATTTTTACACTTAGTTTATTCACAGCATGGCCCATTTTTAAAATTGATTTTATGTTAACGAATTGAAGGAAGTGTTAACAAATAATTAGGTGTACACGGGCAAATTACTTTAGTTTTGCATCAGAGAACCCCGAAGTAGAACTAACTAATCTATTATGACGGATAAGGGTATCAAAGCTCCTGGAGCCAGTTTGGAAAAATACGGTATAAAGGATGCAACGGTTCATTGGAACCTATCGCCAGAAACCCTGGCACAACTTTCAGTAGATAAAGGACAAGCAAAACTTACAAGTACAGGTGCCATTACCGTGGACACTGGAGAATTCACAGGACGATCCCCAAAGGATCGTTTTATCGTTATGGACGATATTACTCGTGATGCGGTATGGTGGGGTAACATCAATATTCCATTTGATTCGGAGAAATTCGACGCTTTGTACAACAAGGTGGTTGACTACCTATCAAATAAAGAGATATATGCTCGTGACGCCTATGTATGTTCGGACGAAAACTATCGGATGAACTTACGTGTGGTTAATGAGTATCCATGGTCGAATATGTTTGCCTGTAATATGTTCTTGCGTCCTACGGAGGCTGAAATCATGGAAATGGATCCAGAGTGGACGGTAATCAATGCCCCTGGATTTATGGCTGACCCTGAAATGGATGGAACACGTCAGCACAACTTTGCCATTTTAAATTTCACAAGAAAAATTGCTCTTGTTGGTGGAACTGGATACACTGGTGAAATCAAGAAAGGAATTTTTTCTGTTCTGAATTTTGTTCTGCCTCATTTAAAAAATACACTGAGCATGCACTGCTCGGCCAATGTTGGAAAAGAGGGCGATACCGCTATTTTCTTTGGATTGTCTGGTACTGGGAAAACAACCTTGTCTGCCGATCCGGATAGAGCTCTTATTGGAGACGATGAGCATGGGTGGAGTAATGAGAATTCGGTCTTCAACTTTGAAGGTGGATGCTATGCCAAGGTTATCGACCTTTCTGAAGAAAAGGAACCCGATATCTATCATGCGATACGTCCAGGTGCCTTATTGGAGAATATTCGTTTCCATGAAGGAAGCAATGAAGTGGACTACAGAAATTCTGATGTCACTGAAAATACACGTGTTAGCTACCCGATTCATCATATCGACAATGTTCAACCCGGGGAAATTGGACACAATCCAAAGAATATTTTCTTTCTTACCTGTGATGCCTTTGGGGTATTGCCTCCAATCTCAAAGCTAACTCCAGGCCAAGCGGCTTTCCATTTTATTTCTGGCTATACGGCTAAAGTAGCCGGTACCGAAGCTGGAATTACAGAGCCTGTTACTACATTCTCTGCTTGTTTTGGAGTGCCTTTCATGCCACTGCATCCTACGAAGTATGCGGAGATGTTAAGTGAAAAGATGAAGGCGGCAGGAGTAAATGTATGGTTGATTAATACAGGATGGAGCGGAGGTTCCTATGGTGTTGGAGCCCGCATGTCGTTGAAGTACACTCGTGCAATGATTACAGCAGTGCTAAATGGTGAGCTTGATTCGGTTGAATTCCATGACCATCCGGTGTTTGGATTGGCTATGCCAAATAGTTGCCCTAATGTTCCAGATGAAATTCTAGATCCTAAGAATACATGGGAAGATAAGGATGGGTATGATCAGAAGGCCTACAAGCTTGCACAACAGTTTAATGAGAACTTTGCACAATTTGCCGATTATGCCAATGATGAGATTATAGCTGCGGCGCCGAAAATGGTGACAACGGCCTAATAGATTTAGGAATAGATTTTGAAGAAGCACCTCCAACAAGGTGCTTTTTTCTTTTGATACCTTTAAGCGCATGAAGTGGACCTTTTTAACAGTTTTATGTATTGCCTCCCTTGCGGCTTTTGGCCAAGAGCAGGTAAAAATTGAAAAGGCCGATGAATTAAAGTTCAAGAAGACAGAAACCGATCAAATTCAGCGTCTTCTCGGAAATGTCATCCTTTCCCACGATAGTGTTATCATGTACTGCGACAGTGCGCATTTCTACTCCAAGCGGAATTCGTTTAATGCTTTTGGGAACGTTCGAATGATTCGCGACGGGAACACCCTCTACTGCGACAGTCTGTTGTATAAGGGAAATAAGCGATCGGGTCGAGCCATGGGTGAGGTTCGACTGGTTGAAGAGGAAATGACGATGAATACCGACCTCCTATTCTTCTCTCGGAATAGCAAACAAGTTTGGTACAATAGCGGAGCAAACATTGAACAATCAGAAGGCCATTTGTATTCCAAAAAAGGAACCTATTTTACGGAACAAGGACTCTTTCATTTCTCGGATTCGGTCCGTATTAAACAGGAGGACTATTATATCGAAACCGATAGCATGCACCATTGGAGCGATCTGGAGGTAAGTATGTTTTTTGGTCCTACACATATTGAAACGGACTCTCAGGATATTGTGTGCGGCTATGGTTGGTTCGATGGAAAAACGGAGAGTCTTAGAGGAGGTCGGGGTGTAGTTTCACGATCGCAAGGACGTTACTTACGATCCGATAGTTTGTACTATGACGGCGTGGATGGTTGGATTTACGCCTGGCAAAATGTATTTCTGAGCGATACCAATAAAAACATGCGAATAAGCACACCTTATTTGGAATTTAACGAGAAGGAATTCAAAGGTAAGGTTGGTTTAAATGGTATGCTCGCTCGACTGGAAGAAGGTGATACAGCCTATTTAACGGCTGATATAATTTTAATTGGTAGTACAGCCGAACTGGGAACCAGTTTTTGGGCGTATAATGATGTTCGCATATTTAGAGTTGACTTCCAAGCGCGTTGCGATTCCATGGTGTATCATGAATCCGATTCCATGATTCAGATGTTTGAGCGTCCCATTTTATGGAGTGAAAGCTCACAAGTTACAGCGGATAGCATAAACGTATTTATAAACGACAGTGCCGCTGATAGAATTGAACTCATCGATAATTGTTTTGTACTCTCTGAAGATGGCCCACTTCAGTTTAACCAATTGAAAGGGAAATATATGCTCGGCTTCTTCCGAGAAAATGATATCCGGAAAATATTGGTGTATGGAAATGGTGAATCTATATACTATGCACGAGATGAAAAGCAGGAGTTAATGGGCATTAACAAGGTGATTTGCAGCGATCTTACGGTCTGGCTCAAATCGGGTGAAGTTGAGCAAATTCAGTTTCAAACCAAGCCCGATGGAACCTTATTTCCCGAAGATCAATTAACTGGTCCAGACAGGAAACTACGCGGTTATGAAGATCGTTTTGATGAGCAACCTACCGATCCATACCAGATGCGAAAGTGGCCGCAACAGTTGGAGGACTAATGCGTTAATCTAATATGCTTTTTCAATTTTTCAGCGTATTGCATTTCTTACTTGCACCAAGTGCCCAAGTGGAGAAGGACTTCGAACGATTCCTCTCAAGCGAGGAGGCCCAAGCTGAAATTCAACCGGTTCGCTTTGACTCTCTCCTATTTGATTCCTGCTTATTTCACGCCACAAATGAAATCCGTTATCAAAAAGGAAAGTCAACTTTTAAGTTTAACAAGGAATTGTATTGTGCAGCTGAAGGTCATGCGCAAGAAATGACGAGGTACAACCATTTTAGTCATACAGGCAGAAATGGGAGTTCGAGCTTTGATCGGATTAAAGATTGTGACGGAAACTTCTCGACTACGGCAGAAAACATTGCTAAGTTTTATCCATTTGACATGGACTATAAGCGTAGCTATTATCCTGTATGGAAACCGAGCTGGTATGAATATCGCTATACGGGATCAAAGGAATTGATTCCACTGACCACCTATGCCAACTTTGCTAGAATGGTTGTTGAGGCCTGGTACAACTCAAAAGGGCATCGGCAAAACCTAATGGACGAAGCATACACGCATGTGGCTTGTGTTGGACGTATAAGCCCAAATGCCATGCGCACAGAGGGATTGCCTTCCGTCATGCTGGTCCAAAACTTTGGCGAGAAATAAGCTCAAGCTTTTATTATTTTTAGTAAATGGAAAAAGAGAATAGAATTCAGTCTTTCAAGGAGTTTTTTACCCTTTCTATTTACAGGAACATCAGAAAAGAGGAACCCGAATCACACATTTTATAGGAACTACCCTATTCCTTTTCTTTCTCTTTATGCTCGTATTTACGGGGAGTGCCATCTATTTACTCTATGCCGTGTTAAGCGGATACGGCTGGGCTTGGATTGGACATTACTTCATTGAAAAGAATACTCCAGCTACCTTCAAGTATCCCGTCTGGAGTTTACTAAGTGATTTTAAACTGTACTTTGAACTAATTACTGGAGGTCAATCTTTTAAAGCCAAGTAGAATAGATCTACTGAGGGATTAATTGCTTGTGCCAAGACTCAAGTACTTGAACTTCCCATCGGTCATCTAGTTCAGCTTTGGTTTGAATCATATTATTGAAAACGAAAGTATGTTCGTTTACCTCTCCGGATTTAAGCATTTCCTTGAATTCTCCCATGCTCGCAAATTCAATGTGCTCCCCTTGATCACGATAATAAATCAGGGTCCTGTCAAACCAATCAACTCCAAGTTCCTTTCCTAGTTTTTGGAGTACATGCACGCTACTATCTATGCTACATCCCGAGGGATTTTCGGCCGATTCATCCACCGCAAGAACCAAGAACCTTGAATGGAATATTTGAAAACTAGCTTGAAGATCTTTGCTATGAGCGCTCCACTCATCCGTAAAATTCAGCATGGCTGCGGAAAGAACTTCTATCTCTTCAAAATTAAGAGGTCTGCTAGCCTGATAAATCCAAATTCGAGCAGTGTCGGCTAGTTCGTGAAAGGGGGTGTACATATTATAAGTCTTGAGCAATTAATTCAGCTAAATCCAAAACGTGCACTTCTTCTTCTTTGTTCACCGCCTTGACTCCATCTGTCATCATGGTATTACAGAAAGGGCATCCAGTGGCTATAACATCTGGTTTTAAATTCACGGCTTCCTCGGTGCGTTCAACATTTACATCCTTGTCACCTTTTTCAGGTTCTTTAAACATCTGAGCTCCACCAGCTCCACAACATAAACCGCGGCTTTTACATCGGCCCATTTCAGCCAAATCAGCATCCAATGCCTTAATGAGCTTACGCGGTGCTTCGTATTCTCCATTGGCACGACCTAAATAACATGGATCATGAAAGGTGATCTTCTTACCCTTAAAATTGCCACCCTCAATCGTTAATTTGCCTTGATCTATTAAATCAGCCACAAAATTGGAATGGTGCATTACTTCATAATTTCCACCTAGCGATGGATATTCATTCTTCAGGGTGTTGAAGCAATGCGGACATGAGGTCACTATGCGTTTGACACCGTACATATCGAGCACCTCTATATTCATGCTTGCTTGCATCTGAAATAAAAACTCATTTCCAGATCGCTTGGCAGGATCTCCCGTGCAACCCTCTTCCGTCCCAAGAACCGCAAAGCGAACATCTGCTGCATTTAGAATTTTAACTAAAGCTTTGGTTATGCGCTTGGCTCGGTCATCAAAACTTCCAGCACAGCCAACCCAAAAAAGAACTTCAGGCTCTTCACCAGAAGCCATCATTTCAGCCATCGTCCGCACTTTATCTAGCTCCTCTGCCATTTCTTACTTTTTATCTTCCTCAAAAACTTCAATCATTACACGCTTGTGAACCATGTCCGTAAACTTTCCCTTGAAACGGGTAGCCTTTACTAAATGATTGTCAATCCAATGATAATTTCCTCCTCTTGGCTTACCATACAAGACCCCGTGGTATCGGAAACCATTGTCATCCAACCACTTTTCAGTCACCTCCTTATGCTCAGGCAGACGAGAAGTGAAAAAGGTTGTCACATGACCTTCATCGTACCATTTATTGCAAATCTCTAGGGCATTCTCATAACAGGTGGCAGTCGCCATTCGCTCTGGCTCTTCGTTCGGAATGTCATCGCAAATGGTTCCATCAATATCAATCATATAATTCTTGACATCTTCTGGTAATACAGGACTAATAGGCTTTCCATCCTCTTTCGCCTCGAGGAGATGTATGTTTGGTTTAGATTTCATCTTTCCAATTTAGACGGTCCGCTTGTGCAAATTGCCAAGGGGCACCATTATTCTCAATATTGGTCATCATCAAGTTCAGCTCATTGGGAGCCGCCGACTCTTCCATCACCAGATATCGACGCATATCCATTATAATCGATACAGGGTCAATATTAACCGGACAAGCTTCCGCACAAGCATTGCAGCTCGTACAAGCCCACAGCTCTTCTCTGGTAATGTGATCGTCCAACAAATTCTTTCCGTCCTCCTGAAACGACCCATTTTTACGAACGTTTTCACCAACCTCCTCAATACGATCTCGCACATCCATCATTACTTTACGTGGTGAAAGCAACTTACCTGTTTGATTTGCTGGACATTCAGAAGTACATCGACCGCATTCCGTGCAGGTATAGGCGTTCATTAATTGCACCCAGTTCAAATCCAATACATCTTTGGCCCCGAAGCACTCTGGCGGCGTATCATCAGATGGAGCAGCATAAGGATCGGCATTTGGATCCATCATAAGCTTTACCTGATCGGTAACCGATTGCATATTATCCAATTGACCATGTGCCTCAAGCTTCGAATAGAAGGTATTTGGAAACGCAAGAATAATATGGAAGTGCTTGCTAATTACTAGGTAATTCAAGAAGGCGAATATTCCGATGATGTGGAACCACCATGTAAAGCGTTCTACGAAAATCAATCCCGATTCGTTTATAGAGGCAAATAGAGGTTGAATGAAAGAACTGATGGGATAGCTTCCTGCCTGCACATAATGATCTGAACCTATTTGTTGAAGCAGGGCATCCGCCGCATTCATAGACAAGAAGGCAGACATCAATAAAATCTCCGTGATCAGGATTATGTTCGCATCCATAGTGGGCCATCCACCCATCTCTTTATTATGGAATCGGCCTATTCGGAGTAAATTTCTTCGAATTAAAAACACCACACAGCCCAGGAGCACCAGAAAGGCAAGTACTTCAAAACTACCTATAAGAAAAGAGTACAAGCCTCCTGCAAAGGATAGAATTCTATGGGTTCCAAAAAGACCATCGATTATAATTTCAATGACCTCTATGTTAATGATGATGAATCCTACATATACAAAGAGGTGCATAATTCCGGCCACAGGGCGAACGGTCATTTTGGATTGCCCCATGGCAACTTTAATCATGGTCATCCATCGATCCTTGGAACGGTCCGATCGATCAATATCTCTTCCTAAGAGAATGTTTTTGCGTATTCGACCTGCATTGCGACTAAAAAGCCAAACTGAAAATCCCAGGATAAGCGCAAATACAATTTGATCGATTCCCATGTGTAGGTCTATTTCTTAGGTTTCTCTTCTTCCTCTTTTTCTTGATACGGTTCCTTTCCTCCAAATACAGAGAATCGAACGTAACGAGAAGGATTCAATTTTAAGTCCTCCAGCAAGGCTTCTAGCTCTTCGCTGGCTCTTGAAAGATTGTTATACAGCTCATCGTCATTAACCAGTAATCCCATACTTCCCTCACCATTATTGATCTTGGTCATAATACTATCCATTTGAGAAACACTGGAATTTAGATGTTCTATGGTCGAATATAAATCTGCCTTTGCTAATGTATCGGTGATGGACTCTACATTGGCCAGTATGGCACTGAGGTCATCGCCACTTTCCTCTAAGTTTTTACTAATACTCTCCACCGAAGAAAAGATGTTCCCAATTTTCTCTTCATTGTCTACCACCATTCTGTCAAGCGTGACCATCGTATGCTCAAGGGTCTGAAACGTCTTCTTAGTATTCTCGAAAATGTTTGAAATATTGTTTCTGGTGTCTTCGTCCATTACGGTACGAATGTATAACATCACCGTATCCAAACTGGCCATTAACTCTTCAGCTTTGGCTTTAATTGGAGCCACTTGTGCATTTACTTCTTCTGTTAAAGACAACTGCATTTCACTGAGCATCGTATCACCACTTGCCAGCATGCGATCCCCTTCTCTGAGGTCAATTTCAATGGCTTTGGTACCGAGCAGGTCAAGACTATAAATTCGTGCAATGGCGTTTTCCGAGAATTGGAAGTCGTTTTGCATCACAAATTTCACCATTAGTAAACCACTCCCATTCGGATGGAAGTACACATCTTCCACTTTTCCTACCTGAAAACCATTTATGGTCACGGGTCGATCTGTAGTTAGACCATCCACATTTTCATATACCGCGTAAAATTCTCTTGGCTTGTTAAAGACATCATTCTGCTTCAGAAAATTGAAGCCCAAAAAGAAGACTACAATAGTGAAAACGGCAATGATTCCAATGACTAATTCTTTACTCAGTTTCAAAATATTCTTCCTTTGAATTCAACAATGATACTAATTATTCATGAGCTTAATTGCTTCCGAAATACCGATCCTTTCGCCTTTTAAAAAGGCTATTAAGAAGGCGTCTCTATATCCCACTTCGGTCGCATATCGTCGCAGCTTTCGAGCTTCGTCGATATCATTTGTAGCACCATAGGTATACTTGTATATACCATGCTCTTTGTAAAAATCAACCTGGTCGAGTCCTTTAAAATTGGCGGCCACCAATTCTTTTGATTTGGTGCTCGATTCAAGCTGTACTTTAAAGATGACCTGTTCCTCGTCCAATGGAACTTCCGTGGCCGTAACAACAGGGGTATCGGCTACCACCACTTCTTTTTCAACTTCTTCTCCAATCACTTCTTCTACTGGCAGGCTTCCTTGCTCACGTTCAAGCTTAAACTCCTTAATGGCCCTAAAAATGGCTGAGGCCATATACACCTTACCCGTCTCGCTCTGAAGGAAATCTTCTTCTTCTGGATTTGATAGGAATCCCAATTCAATGAGCACTGAAGGCATTACCGTTCTGGAAATGACATAAAAACCGGCCTGCTTAACACCTCGATCCCTGCGGTTCACTCGTTCTCTAAATTGATACTGAACTTTGGAAGCCAGATCTAAACTTTGGGTCTGAAAAGCATCCTGTGTTAAGGTTAAACCAATCAAGTGATCAGGATCGTTTGGATTAAAGCCATCGTATTTTACGTTGTAATCTTCCTCTAATAGAATGACGGAATTCTCTTTCTTCGCGACTTCAAACTGCGTGTTGTCTTTGTGCATCCCAATAGTGTAGGTCTCTGAACCGTAAGCCGATGCACTGGCTACCGCATTGCAATGAATGGAAACGAATAAATCTCCTTCTAGTCGATTGGCTAATTGAGTGCGCTCCCATAGTTCAAGAAAGGTGTCATCCTTTCTAGTGTACACCACTTCCACATCTTTGAAGTTTTCCTCTATATACTCACCAACCTTTATGGCAACATCAAGAGATACATCCTTTTCCGTGGTTTTATAGCGCCCGGTGCCGAGATTCCCTGGATCTTTACCTCCATGGCCGGCATCGATGATGATCTTCTTTACTTTGTCCACATCATTTTCTGGCTCGATAAATGATAGTATTGGAGCTATTACAAGAACAACAAGTATCTGGACTAATCGTTTCACTTCAAGAAATCTTAATTTTGCCACATTATCTTACAAAGATAATCACCCTTTACACCAAACACGCTTGCTGAACAAGCACTTTTCCATATGGTTTTGCACATTATTCCTATCCTCCTGTTTTGGGGTCTTAGGTCAGGAAATTACTGACTCCGTTCCTCAGACCATAATGGGTGACACCATCCCTCCTACACCAAAGAACAGACCAGAAAATGCGCTAGAGGCCAAAGTCGATTATGATGCCTTTGATTCTATTGTAATGGATGCCGCAAGTAGAATGACCTACCTATACAATCAGGCTATTGTAATTTATGAGGATATTGAGCTTCGTGCCGGATATATTGAATTGGATTGGGATAAGGGAACCATTCATGCCACTGGCTTACGGGACACTACTGGAGAAATCATTCAAAAACCCATATTCATAGAAGGAGGAAAAGAATTCGAAACCGACGAAATCCGCTATAATTTTGAGACGAAGAAAGGGGCCATATCCTTTATCAGCACGGAGGAAAGTGACGGATACATTCGGGGAACCAAGGTCAAAAAAGTTAATGAGACCGTGACCTATATCAAGGACGGTTACTTCACTACCTGCGATCGCACACCACCGGATTACTACATCAAATCGGATCGAATTAAAATCATTCAGGATGATAAAATCGTGACAGGGCCAGCGGTCATGGTTATTGCGGATGTCCCCACTCCCCTTGTTCTGCCTTTTGGAATGTTTCCTTCGGAAAGCGGTCAACGTTCAGGTATCGTGATCCCCACCTGGGGTACCAATCAACGGAGGGGATTCAATTTAAGAGGAGGTGGATATTATTTCGCCATCAACGACTATCTGGATTTCAAACTAACCGGTGATATCTATTCACGTGGAGGATGGGCCCTGTATGGAAACACGAATTACAAGAAGCGATACAAATCATCTGGTAATCTGAATATTTCATACAACGTAATTAAGGAAGGCGATAAGGCATTTCCAGACTATGAGGAAAGCAGGGATTTCAATATTCGCTGGAGACACAACCAAGATCCAAAGGCTCGACCAAACACCCGATTTACGGCCAACGTTAACTTCGGTACTGGAACCTATTTTAGGAATAACACAAACAACAATGACTTCCTAACCAGTCAGATGAATTCGAGCATTTCCTATACTGTGTCGCCCCGGAACAAGCCATTCAGCCTTACTGCTAACCTGAGACATTCTCAAAACATCAGTGATGGTAGTATAAGTTTTACTGCTCCAGAGGTTGCTTTCAATATGCAGCGATTTTATCCTTTCCAAAAGAAAGTAGCTGTTGGAAAGCAAAAATGGTATGAGAAGATTGGTGCACAATACACCATGAATTTTGATAATCAGATCTCAGCTACCGACTCCATTTTCTATGAGAGCTTAACCATTGATGACGCCAATAACGGATTTAAACACAATATTCCGTTGAATGTCAACCTTAAAGTCTTTCGCTATTTCACTGCGACTCCTGCCTTTACCTATAATGAACGCTGGTACTTCGATCGAATTGAGAAAAGCTGGGACGATGTCAACAATGAATTGATTGAAACTGAAATTCAAGGTTTTAATGCGGTTCGTGATTTTGCCTTCAATACACGATTGACGACCAAGTTATATGGAATGTACAACTTCAGGCGGGGAAAAGTAACGGCCTTGCGCCATGTAATGACTCCACTTTTCAATTTTATCTTCCGCCCCGATTTCAGTGAGGATCAATGGGGGTATTATGGTTCGGTCCAAACGGATTCTGCAGGAACCATTGATCGGTATAGCTATTACGAAAACGGAATATACGGCACGGTGCCATCCGGAAGAAAAGGAATGATTGCCTTCACCTTGAATAACAATCTAGAAATGAAGATGAAGGAACCCAGCGATTCGGGTTATGTGACTCGCAAGGCATGGATCTTTCAGAGTTTAAACTTCAGTACTTCCTACAACTTTGCCATTGATGAATATAAGCTGGCACCCCTGACTTTTAATGGCCGATCTAGCTTCTTAAAGAATAAAATTGCTGTTCGATTTGATGGGATTTTTGATTTTTATGGATTGGACGAAGAGTTGAATAGACAGAATATCTACCTCTGGGATAGCGCGCGAAAACTAGCTCGATTAACCAATACGTCTATTGCATTCACATTTAATTTCAGGAATGACGGAAAGGATCTCACAGATTACTATCGAAACAATGACCCTAGGGTCCAATACCTCAATGGGGCTTTAAATACCTATGTGGACTTTTCAATTCCTTGGGATTTAAATGCCGACTACAAATTGGAATATCGAAAATTGTTCGAGGAGGTGACTATTGCACAATCTGTAATGTTAAGAGGAAATGTGAGCCTAACACCGAACTGGAAGATTGGTGTTCATACCGGCTATGACATTAAGAATAAAGAAGTAACCTTTACCACTCTTGATTTTTATCGCGACCTCCACTCTTGGGAAATGGCCTTTCATTGGGTTCCTTTTGGCTTTCAGGAAAGTTTTGATTTCTACATTGCCATTAAAGCTCCTATCCTATCCGATGTCAAGCTCACCCATAGGAAAGGTCTGGGTAACTTCTAACCAGTTTGAGAGAAGCAATAATCCATTGGTGGACATAATGGATTCTGGATGGAACTGAACTCCATAAGAGGGGTCTACCGTGTGATGAAAAGACATAATGTGTTCATCGGTACAGTGGCTACTTACAGTAACATTTTCGGACACCGAATCAGGAAGAAGCGCCCAGGAATGATACAATCCCACTTCCATAGAATGAATACCCTTAAAAAGCGGCCCTTTCATCTCTAAAAGTTTGCGCGAAACTCCATGACGAACATCTTTAAGATTGAACAACTCCATTCCATAATGCTCGGCAAGGGCCTGAAAACCCAAACATACTCCGAGAATTGGACGTTTAGACGCAATTAGATCGATCAGCTTCATCAACTCACCTGACTCCTTTGGAAGTCCAGGGCCTGGGCTTAGAATGAAGTGTGAGTAGCCATTCAAATTAGCCCAGGGAATAGAATCGTTTTGAACCAAATCAAAAGGCAAATCCAATTGCTCAACCAAATGAACAAGATTCCAAGTGAACGAATCATAATTATCAACAACTAGGATGTTTGTCTTCATCAATCGATTATATTCGGTCTACAAAAGTACACTCTTGTGAAAAAGATCATAGAAACGTCGAAAGCCCCATCTCCAATTGGGCCATATAGTCAGGCCGTAGCCTTCGGAAACTTACTTTTCCTAAGTGGTCAAATTGCCATTAATCCAGAAAACGGAGAGTTGGAAACATCTGATCTCCTGATGGAGACCAAACGTGTGATGAGCAATATTCGAGCAGTATTGGAAGAAAATGACATGAATTTCAATCATGTGTTGAAAGTCTCGATTTTTCTAAAAGACATGAACGACTTTGCTCGAGTTAATGAGATTTACGGGGGGTACTTTATCAATCAATATCCTGCTCGTGAAACGGTGCAGGTAAGTCGACTACCAAAGGATGTGAATGTCGAAATTTCCGTTATAGCTGGAAAGTAATCAGGCTTCCGCTCCTTCTTCGGCGTAAACTTTAAGTAAATACTTCATGATGTCGGTGGTAGTTACGATACCCGTTAACTTACCTCGGTCAATCACTGGGAGGGCATGAAATTCTTCGGTCGACAATATTTGAACCACTTCGCGAATCGGAGTATCGCTTGTAACCGTATCAGGCTTGTGCTTCATTACCTGCCCAACATTAAGCATTTCAAAAAGCAGGGAGTCTACTTCTCCTTCTTCTGAGGCATAGGTATTACCGAAACTAATTCGCATCAAATCAGTCAAGCTCATTATTCCCACTAAAGCATCTCCATTTACAACTGGAAGGTGTCGCAAATGATGTTTAGAGAACATCTCTTGAGCATCTTTTAATGAATCATAGGCACTGACCGTTTTGAGGTCGGTGGACATTATTAAACTAACTTTTGCATTCACATTCATAATCACATCTTTTGGTATAACTCAAATATAAGAGAGTCATTTCCGCAGTAGTATGACAAAAGTCAAGTGTGAATAATTTGGCACTAAGAAAGCGGAGTTTTAAACTACTTGAAAGTCGGCCCTACATAAAATCAAGGGTTGTAGTATTTCAAGGCTTCAGGCATTAAGTCATTTAGCTTTTTAACTCGGGTTGAATGCGAAGGGTGTGTGCTAAGGAATTCAGGTGGTGCACCTTGAGAATTCGCCTGCATGCGCTCCCAGAACTCTGGAGCATTTCTTGGGTCGTAACCCGCCATAGCCATAAAAATCAATCCCATTTCATCGGCCTCCGATTCATGTGTGCGCGAAAAAGGCAACATGGCTCCAACGGTGGTGGCTGCTCCGTAAGCGCTTAGAAATAGTAATTGAGTTTCCTCGGGCTGATCTTTCATTGATTCTGAAAGGACCACTCCACCTGCCGTCTGCATTAATCCGTGCGTCATACGCTCGTTTCCATGACGTGCGATGGCATGCGCAATTTCATGCCCCATTACCACAGCAATTCCAGCATCATCCTGGCATATTGGAAGTATCCCCGTATAAAAAGCAACCATTCCACCCGACATACACCACGCATTAACCAAAGTATCGTTATCAATTAAATTGAACTGCCAATTATATCCTTCCAACTCATCAGCTAAACCCTTGTCTGCCATGTACTTTTCAACCGATTTTTGGATTTTACTTCCTACCCTTTTTATCTGATTAACCTGCGACACATTGCTAGATAAAGGTCCTTGTTGTAGGACTTGTCCATATTGATCGGAGGCCATGGCTATAAGCTCCGATTCAGGAATCCAGGCGGTCTGCTTTCGTCCTGTGAGCGGTACCGAACTACAAGCGACCAAAAAAAAGATGGTTAGATAACTAAGAGGTCTTTTCATGCGATACTATTTTCCTTTGGTCCAGAAATCATAATTTCGGACTTGATCCGTACTTGCGTTGTTTAACTTGGTCAATTCGAGCGTTGGAAAGAAATTCTCTCCCGTGATTGTCAAAGTAAACTGTTTCTCACCTTCTGCCCAAATCACTTTTGCACTGAGTTCATTTCCCATTTCTTCAATAAATTCAGCAATAGGCTCTCTAATCTCCACATCATTCACACTTTCAATGAGCATACCAATCTCTAGTCCTGATACATGTGCAGGGCTCCCTTGGCTACATGAGTAATTAAGGCCCCGGAGCTGCGCTTTAAACAACGCATCCCTGGTTTTCTCATGGCATAGTCTGAATTGTCAAGGCTTAAGACCAGAACAATTGGATAGATTTGTTCTGTAATGCCTGTAAAATATAGCAAACTCAGCGATTACAAAATCAAAAAATAGTGAAGTGCTTT